>Ga0265293_10000079_pt1 | contig 216321 bp, 175 predicted proteins | sample Munlanlewell138R_FD_192505 | JGI IMG/M metagenome (GOLD analysis project Ga0265293, IMG submission 192505) | Leachate microbial communities from a municipal landfill in Southern Ontario, Canada - Leachate well 138R | ecosystem: Engineered > Solid waste > Landfill > Unclassified | place... | reverse complement strand
ATGAATTTCGAGGTAAGGGAATACGAGAAGTCATTGCGCCGAAGCAAAAGATCTGTGTTATCCAACCTTCGATATTCTATATTTATTATTCGGTGTTCGATATTCGCTATTCAATAATGGAAGGGTATACTATCTAATTGATTGTTAAGTATTTATTTAACCCCGAAGGGGTTATATGTTTATAGCCTTTATCATTTTGCTATGCTATACGACCTCGATGAGGTCGAATACCTTCCGCTATTTTGTCGTTCTATAAACATTCAAATCCTTCGGATTCGTTTGTTCGCTCAGGCTGACCATCACCCTGAGCATTCAAAGGTAAAACCAAACATTAAATCATGAATGATGAATTTCGAATGATGAATTTCGAGGTAAGGGAATACGAGAAGTCATTGCGCCGAAGCAAAAGATCTGTGTTATCCAACCTTCGATATTCTATATTTATTATTCGGTGTTCGATATTCGCTATTCAATAATGGAAGGGTATACTATCTAATTGATTGTTAAGTATTTATTTAACCCCGAAGGGGTTATATGTTTATAGCCTTTATCATTTTGCTATGCTATACGACCTCGATGAGGTCGAATACCTTCCGCTATTTTGTCGTTCTATAAACATTCAAATCCTTCGGATTCGTTTGTTCGCTCAGGCTGACCATCACCCTGAGCATTCAAAGGTAAAACCAAACATTAAATCATGAATGATGAATTTCGAATAATGAATTTCGAAGTAATGTAATACGAGAGGTCATTGCGCCAAAGCAAAAGATTTGCGTTATCCAACCTTCGATATTCGATATTTATTATTCGGTGTTCGATATTCGCTATTCAATAGTGGAAGGGTATACTATCTAATTGATTGTTACGTATTTGTTTAACCCCGAAGGGGTTATATGTTTATAGCTTTTATCATTTTGCTATGCTATACGACCTCGATGAGGTCGAATACCTTCCGCTATTTTGTCGTTCTATAAACCTTTGAATCCTTCGGATTCGAAGGTTAGGCTGAGCTGCCTGCCCTGAGGGAAGTCGAAGGGAAGCCGAAGCCCACAGCCCTAAAACTATATTTAATTTGATGCGTGCTAATGCTGCTTTAAGGTTTACGATTAAAAAAAGGGAGGCGGCCAATTGGCCGCCTCCCTTTTTTTATTGCCTTAGTCTTTAACCACCCTAAGGGTTCTAATGGTTTGGTTATCCCGTTGTATTCTAATTAGGTAAACTCCTGAGTTGAGTTGCCCGAATGCAATATTTTGCGGATTGCTATCGAAGGGTTTCTCTGCAATATTTAGTCCATTCACGGTGTAAACCTCGTATTTAAGGTTTGTTATTTCACCATCAACCTCAATAAACACATAGTTGTTAGTTGGGTTTGGGTAGGCCTTAATATTAATTGATATGCTAGGTTCTTTATCAATAGCTGTTACCGTAAGCATGCTTTGCTGAAATCCTTGGGTAATAATATACTCACTAGTTTTAAGTGTAGTTATTGCCGTTTCACCAAGGCTCCAGCTTATTGAGCCAGCATCATTCTTGTGGTATGTGCCACCAGAGAGTACTGTTTGTTGAGCCCACAGGGTCATACTAACGGTTGTAATTACAACCGTTAGTAGTAGTTTTATTGCCCTGTGTTTTATTGTGTTTTGTTTCATTTATTATGCTTAAGTTAGATCTATTATTCCTTAGTTATTACAATATTAACAGTTCTTTGTGTATCGTCATAATCGACTTTATACCAATAACCATTGCCTGTCGCTTCGTTTGATCTAGACTCATTAGTCGCTTTTATATGGAAAAACATACTACCAAAATTAGGTTCGATTGGGTCACCATCTTTATGTCCATTAGCATATAAATCGTACGGTGATCCTGCTACACCTACATTGTTAAATGTAACCGTGTTACCATCCACAGCATTCTGTGTGTCTTCAGGATAATTATTGCCACTTAACCTAATTATCGCATAATCATATATACCATTAATGCCACTAACTAAAACGTTAACAGTAACACTACTTCTTTTACATTGAATATTCCAGGGTTTTCTGGGTTGTATTCATCTGAACGATGGTTAATTTCTAAGTAGTTGTCAGTGTGTATTCCAAATTCATCTTTTTCAATAGTTAAGTTGTAATACTCATCAGGTATAATAATAGCTTTAACTTTTGTAAAAGTAACCTCACCCTCTGAGTTGGAATATTGTACGTCATTGTAAATATTATCGGCCCTCAGGTGAACTTTTGCACCCTCAATAGGATTATTACTGTTATCCACAATACGGTACTTAACGGTAAATTCTTTTTGTGTAGACTTAAGTTTAACCTCTGTTTCAAATTCAGTGTCACCTGTTTTAATCTCTATGGTGCCAGAGATAAAATAATCAGATTCAGATTCTATGTTATAAGCCCATTTTCCTACAGCTTCGTTGGCTGGTACAAATGCTTCGGCAATCCCGTTGACTCCTTCAAAAGGAACCCATTCAGACCCTTTTTCTAAAATACCACTTATTGTAGCTGCTGGTATGCCTTGGGGGTCTTTTACTCTAAATGTAACTTTAAACTGCTTTGTTAGTGTTATTTCTACAGTACTCTGCGTCTCTGGATTAACGGTACCCATGGGTATATCTTCATAGCCTTTAGGTGGCGTAACCCAATATTCTGTAAAGTTCCCAAGATTAAATTTGGCTACACCCGCACTGTTAGTGTATTTTTCATATGTTTGGATGGCTACATACTTAATGCTAACACCGCTCACAACAACACCATCCTGATCTTTAACTGTAAACGTAACGAGATTACCCTGGGTGTGAACGGATGTAAGTTTAACGTCTATCGTTTCGTTGTTTGCTGGTTTGTATGCATTATCAAGAGTGTAGGCATAATACTCGTCGGCTTCGACTTTATAGGTGTAATTATTATTGCCCAGTTCAACTGTGCACGAGCCAGATGCGTTGGTTGTGCGGATTATAGGATCTTCTTGAATATCATTATTTATGAATGTTACCGTGGCATCAGTAATTGCTGTTTCGCTATCATTGGTAACTTTAACGGTAATCGTTTTTACAACTTTGCGGATGGTTGTAAATTCTCTGGGTTCACCGTAACTAGTTAGCCCGTCGGAATTGATAGCAAATGCCCTAACCTTGTATGTGGTGCTTGGCGTTAGGTTTTGCATTTTTAGATTGTTAAAATCTGGTGAATTACCAGCCGAAATAATTCCCCCTACATCTGGAGTCAAATTATTAGTATTCTCTATGGTAGGTACAGAGTTTTTATGATAAACTATACCGCTTACAGTTATTTCCGTGTCAGCTCCGCCATTGTCAGTAACTCTTCCAGCACCAAGTGCTGATGTTTGTTCAATTTCTGTTATAAGGCCTGTTTTTACGGTTGGTGCAACCGCTAGCGGGTTGGCCACGTAGGTTCCTGCTCCAGAAATTGAGAAGAATTCGGTTGATTCTGACGAGTTGTCGTTAAGACCATGAATTCCAAAACCAATAGGTAGGCTGTTCTTGCTATTCGATGGTTTTAGGTATACGTCGGTACGCTCAGGAACCACGGTGAATACATCGTATAAGCCCGATTCTTTGGTTGTGGTGCGACCAGAGATAGCGAAGCCTCCCCGGGTTTTGGTTGTTGTTTCCTCAACAAAAACCTGCGTTAGCTTGGGTGTAACGGTTAAAATATCGGCCTCTCCCTCTTTGGTTGTAGTTCGGCCCGAAATGGCAAAACCGCCTCGAGTTTTGGTTGAGGGTTCGGCAACGTAAAACTGTGTAAGACTTGGTGTTATGTTTAGTAGATCAACTGGTGCTTTGGTTGTGGTACGACCCGAGATGGCAAACCCACCGCGGGTTTTAGCTGCTGCCTCATCAACGTAAAACTGGGTAAGGCTAGGTGTTATGTTTAGTAGGTCAACTGGTGCCTTGGTGGTGGTACGGCCCGAAATGGCGAAGCCGCCCCGGGTTTTAGCTGTTGCTTCGTCAACGTAGAACTGGGTTAGGCTAGGGGTAATCAAAAGGATTTCGCCACCAGCCTTGGTGGTAGTACGCCCTGATATGGCGAAGCCGCCACGGGTTTTTGCCGTGGGTTCGTCAACATAAATTGTTGTTTCGTTTGGGGTAACGTTAATCAACTCTTTAGTTTCTTTAGTGGTAGTTCGGCCACTAATGGCGAAACCGCCCCGTGTTTTTCGTCCTCCCGTTTCTTCGTCCAAGTATATTTCGACTCCATTTTCGAAAACTGCAAATATTATTTCACCTTTCGCGTTTTTAACTTCAAAAAGAGGTGCTTCGAGGTTTTTTCCATCGGATGCAATCTCAACCTTGTTTTTAGTCGAAATATTTCCCTCGGTATCTTTCCAAGACGAGGCACTATTAAAAGCGTAGTTTGCGTAGGGAACTGAAAGTAGCTGGCTCGTACCCATTTCTTGGTAGGCTGTTCCACCCTCCGCATCGAGCTCAATTTTTAGGAAGTAGTCGGCAACCGACCAGTCAATACTGGAGTAATCTCCACTTACAACTTGCCCTTTACTAATAACTAAGTTGATTAGTCCAAACTCGTTGGTTGTGGGTGTAAAGGTTTCGGTATAAACAGGTTCACCTGTAGTACTCTCTTTTAGAATGCTGATTTGAATACCAACCTTCGTGTTGGCAATAATTTTGCCTTCGGCGTTGCGAATTACGGCTTGGTAATTCATTCCGAGTTGGCTTTGGGCAAGGGATGCCATCAAACCTAAACTCGAAAGCAGCAGCGTAAGTATAGTTCTTCTCATAATTTTAATAGGATTATTATTCTCTTTTATTCAAAATATTTAAGTGCAATTATTTAATATGTAGTTTGCTTATCAAAGTTAATACAAATAATGATAAAATTTCGTATTTATTGTAACTTGTTTTAATATTTTAAGATGGTTGCTTTTAGTAATGCTAATCACAAACTCTTATGAGGGGTATTGTGGGTTTTTGTAATTCATTAATTGGTTGCAACTTGCTGTTATAGTTACTGTTGTTTCATATCAGACAACATTAAATGAAAATGAGGAGTTGAGAGCGGAGTGAAGGTGTTTGTGCGCCCAGAGTTAGGACGCGCAGGTTGCATTGCTATTCCGTAATTCTGGAATTGCAGCCATTATCCCTGTGACATAAAGTTTAGAATATTGCAAGAACTTCCCTTTTTTTAGGGGTATGCTTATAGATGTGGAACGCAGAATTCTAATGTGGTTAGGTTAAAAATCTGCTTTTACGCCAATAATTAGCTGGTCGTCTATTTGCTCATCGTCTTTCATCCATATACTCATTTCTTCTTTTAAAAGAGCCTTTTGGATATTCATAGGTTGGCTGGATATGGAAAGGAGGTACTCTTTGAACCTTTTTTTCATATATTTCCGACCATTGCCTCCGCCAAATTGATCTACATAACCATCCGAGAACAAGTAAAATTGATCGCCTGATTCTAGTTGAATTTCGGTACGCTGAAAAGGAATATGTTGCTTTACATAAGCGCCAATAGGCATTTTGTCGGGTTTGTACTCAGTAAGTTCACCGTTACGAATAAGTACAAGAGGGTTGTTTGCGCCCGAAAACTCCATAATCATAGTTTCCAGATTGATTGACACAAGAGCCATATCCATCCCATCTTTTCGCTCGTCGCGGTCTCCTTCTTTTAGCCCCTGACTTAGGGTGTTAATTACATCGTTTCGCAGTAGGTTTAATATTGAGTCGGAGTGGTTTACATCGAGTTTAGCCACAATCTCATTAAGGAAAGAGGTTCCTAACATACTCATAAAGGCGCCTGGAACCCCATGGCCTGTGCAGTCAGCTGCGATAAATATAAGTCGTTTATGCTTTTCGAAGTGGTGTACCCAGTAAAAGTCGCCACTAACAATATCCTTTGGAAGGAAATATATAAAGTAGTCGAAGAGTTTGCAGGTTTGCTTGTCGGGCAGCACAGCAGTCTGTATACGTTTAGCGTAGCGTATTGAGTCGGTAATGGATTTATTTTGAGTTTCAATTTTTTTGTTCTGCTCAACAATCTCTGCAGTACGTTCTTTTACAATTATTTCCAGCCGTTGCTTATCTGCTTGCAGTTTACGCGTGTACCATTTAATGGAAAGCCACAGTACAAAAAATCCAATAATAACGTAACCTAAGTATGCCCACCAGGTTTTGTACCAAGGTGGTAAAATCCTGAATTCAAAAATTGTTTCATCGCTCTCCGTACCGTATATGTTCCGCGATTTTATATGGAAACGGTAGGTTCCTTCGTCGAGGTTAGTGTAGTTGCTTGTATTGTCAGGTAGCCAGGTGGACCATGTTTTGTTGAACCCTTCAAGGAAGGATGAGTATGTTATGTCGTCTTCTCCTTCGAAAAAGGGTGCTGTGAACGAGAATTTAATGTTGTTGTGCTTAAATTTTATTGGAGAATGGAACTGTAGAACCTTACTATTGTTTTGTACCAATGATTTAAAGAAACCTTCGGCCCCTTTGTAAACCACCGAATCGTTCCCAATAGATATGGAGCGGATTATGGTATTGGGTTTTATTTTGAAATCTTTATTTACGCTGTTGTCGAAAATAAATAGCCCCTCTTGTCCGCCAACGTAGATAAAATTACCGTATTGTTTTGCTTTTTGGGTAGTCATTGGAGGTATTATACTTAGCGCGCTGCTATCAATTACCCAACGATTATCGATGTACCTGAGTATTGATGCGGATTTTGTTGCTTCAGTATCAAAGGATGCAATAGCGGTTGTGCTGTTAAGAGGAAAAACATTTTTCAATATTTTTCCATCTCCTGAAAGTAGTTCGTTAAGTTCATAGTCTGGTTTAAAGGTGTTGTTACTTTCCGTATAGGATAGCACTCCATTTTTTCCAGCAAAGTTTAAGTTGTTGTTTAGTATAAAAAAGAATCCTTTATCTCCTTTTATTAACTCTGGTATTTCTTTGGGGTTTCCCTGTTTGCCATAAATTCTGTAATCTGATAGTGTTCTGCACCATAAATTCCCCTGGTTATCCTCAGTAATATAGTTAACCGTAGTGTTTGTATCGGCTAGTTCTATGGGTTCTGAACTTAAAGCAAACTTATTGTTCTTGTGTGTAAGTAGCCATACGCCACGCGATGAGCCAACGTAAAATTGATTTGGGTTTAATTGCGAAGGTACTACTTGGTAAAATTCCAAATCTTTGTTTAATTCTAGTGGGGTAGCTTTTCCGTTTTTTATTTCGTAAAAATCTCGCTCGCCAACTGCTATTAATTTTTCTCGGTCGCTAGTTTTAATACTATGTAAGTGATGAATTCGTTCCCCGTTAATACCATCAATGGGGGTAAACATATTTCCTTTTTCTGAAAGTCCCTTCTGTTTAAAAACGCCAAGTGAGGTTGACACGTAAAGCGCATTTTTGAATTTGATTATATCAGAAATATTGCCGTTTAAACCAGCATGTGTGCCAAACTGCTTAACTGGCGATGATATATTAACCGATGCAATACCATTGTTAAGGGCTAACCAGAGTACGCCTGAGTTTTGCTCCGAGTAACTTAGGTTGATAACTGGTTGGTCAAGGAGTCCTAAATCGGTATTTATATGGGTTTCAATTTCACCCTTTTTATTAATTATATACAGGCCATTTGCCCATGTACCAAAAGCAAATCGGTTATTGTCAATTTTTATACCTGCGTATATAGAGTTATCTCTTAGAGTATTGCTTGTTTGTTGCGCAGTGCTGCTAATTTGGTTTGCTCTTAAAACTGTACCTTTGCTAGGGCAGTATAGCGTTAATCCTTTTCCGGTCGATGCGATAAGAAGAGTATCTGTATTCCATTCTAAAATAGAGAAAATATCGCCGTCGGCATAAAAGTCTCCTCCCTTAGCTGGTACAATGGTATCGTTTGATAGTTTAAGTAATCCTCTGTAGAAATTACTAGTGTATAGCGTTTTTTCAACTAAAAAACTCCAGAAATTATCTTTTGGTAGCTTGGTGTTTTCTATTGTTTTGGTAAGCGTGTTGTATGTGAAAATGTAGTAGGATGTGCAGAAGTATACCAACTCTTCATCGGTGTATATTTTCCAAACCCTTGTTACTTCAGTATTCTTGTCTTTTATTAAATGAGCAAGCGATTGATATACAACTTGCCCTTTTTCGTTCGACACGAGATGCCCAAAATCATCTACGCCCCCAGCGTAAACCGTGCCATTTTGATCTGTGGCTAATGATAGTATAAAGGTTTGATTTGGAACCGGAATTTTAGCCCAGTTTTTTCCATCATATTCAAGAATGTACCCATCACTAATACCTGAATTACCAAAATACACTACTCCTCTGTGATCCTGAGTAACAGAATAGTTCGTTTCCGAGGCGTTATATGTTCTGTGAGAATAGTTTTTAATTAGGGGTATACCGTTTTGGTTTACTTGTGAAAAAGATGATTCGCAAGGTAGAACTATAAGAATTAGTATTACCGTATTTAGTATAATCCGTCTCATTGTTTTGTTGGACTTAATTTTCTATACAATTTTACACAATTTTATGATTTAATCAATTATTTAGAACCTGTATTTTCAGAAAAAATCATTGAACTATTCTCAATATGCACAGGTTTCAGCGTTACACAGAGTTTTTGTTTATTTCCAGCCTAGCAATTAGGTGATATACTACACTCTTTTTTAACGATAATTGCAATGCGCAAGGCAGTATTCTTTTATATAACCTTGTTTCTCATTTTGCAGGAACCAATTTTTTAATGAGCGAGTGAACCAATTTAATAATTATGTGGAGAGATATATGGTACTGCGTAACCTAATTATTTAAGGTAGCTAACTTTCACTATTCTCACTTTTCTTTAACTCATTATTTAGCATTTTTAGTGCTATTTGGCTTACCCAATATGTAGCGTAAATAAGCACTGGCCAGCTAATAAACCAAAGTATTGATGCAATGTGTTTCATAATATTTTTGTTTTAATTATAAATTCGTTCGGTTTTAGGGTTTATTATTGTATTTATGTTGTTCTCGACTCCTCGGTGGCTGAGGTTCTCGAAGCCACCGAATCGAAGTCACTAATAAACATGGTGTTTACTATCCTCCTTCACATCGTCAATGGTAACTTTTTTTCTGTCTATCAAACGCCATGCATAAAATATATACCCAATTACAACGGGTACCAGAAACGAAATGTAGGTCATAGCTGTTAGCGTATAGTGGCTCGATGATGCATTCTCAATGGTTAGCGAGCTTTGCAAGTCGTACGATGGGTAGAAACTGGTATTGTTAAAGCCAAGAACCCAAAATAGCGAGAGTACGGTGGCAAAGGCACCTGGACCGGTAAACCAAATGCCTTTTATGCTCTTCTTAAACCAGGTTACACCAATTCCGTACAAAACCAAGGCCACTCCAATTATTAAAAGGATAAGCGCAACGGGCATTTCCATGTAATTATTAAAGTATTTAAATGGTTCCATAAAAACCTCCTTTGTGTTGGGGTCGTATGCAAAACCATCTTTCAACAAAATTCGCACCATAAAATAAAGGAAGAAAACCAAGAAAATGATTGCATTTATGCCAACCTGTTTTATTCCTCGCTCACGAATTGGACTGTAGTCAACATTGTTGATAATGTACATAGCGCCTAAAGTACGTGCAAGGAAAAGCACTGCCATACCTAGCGATATATTGGTGAAGTTGAATAGTATTTCAAGACCGTATAGCTCGGTTTGCCATGTAGATAGGTTGTATTCGTTGCGAATAAAATCGCTACCGGTAAAGAAAGTGGCAACAACGGCCCCAAGCAAAAAAGCACCTAGAAAGCCATTAATATATAGGAACCATTCGTATGTTCTTTCACCTAAAAGATTGCCTTTTTTGCGTCTAAATTCAAACGAAACCGCTTGAATAATAAAGCAAAATAAAAAGATCATCCAAGCGTAGTAAGCACCACCAAACGAGGTGGAGTAGAAGAGGGGGAACGATGCAAACATACCGGCGGCAAACACCACCAAGGTGGTAAATGTAAATTCCCACTTACGACCAATGGAGTTGATTATCATATTCTTCTCATCCTTGGTTTTGCCTAGCACATCAATTAGTGTTTGCCCTCCCTGAACAAATAGGAGAAAAACCAATCCTGATCCAACTACCGACATAATAAGCCACCAGTACTGCTGTAGCTGTAAGTGTGATAAAGCGCTAATCATATGAAGCTCCTTCCTCTTTTTTGTCAATTTTATTATCTGGCCCTTTACGGATGGCAAGGTGCATAATTCTTACCTCAGCAACCACAAGGGTCATTAGTAGTATTAAAAACATCCAGAACGTAAGTATAACCGCATTGGAACTTATGTTTGAGGTGGACATCATTGTGGGCAAAAAACCTTGAATTGTCCAGGGTTGGCGGCCTACTTCGGCAACTATCCAGCCGGCCATTGAGGCAACAACGGCCAACGGAAAACTCCAAATACCTACCCATATAAGCCATTTGTGCTGCTCAAGCTTATTTTTAACAGTTAAAAACAGTATTAACCCTGCTATGCCTATAAAAGCGAAGCCTAGTATTACCATAATATGAAAACTGTAAAAAATGAAAGGGATATTTGGCAGAATACTCTCGGGGTTATGCAAATACCCATATCCCATATAGTAGTAATTCTCCTCAAATTCGGCGAGCGATTGTTCCATTTGCTCTGTATTGCCTTGGTTGTGTGCCTCCTTGTATGCTGCTAGGGCGCTTAGTGCAACTTTGCCTCTCTCCATCTTTTCGGAAGCCGACATAATATTATGCTTCTCATTTCCATACACCAAGTCGTTTGCTCCTGGAACAAACGCATCAAGGCTTCTGTAGCCGAGTAGTGATAATAACTTAGGTATTTCAATTTTAATGATAAAATCGTCAATATCATCGCCAACTTTTTTACCCGGATTAAGTATGCCAAAGGCAACCAAACCGGCACCTTCGGAACCATCGTAAAGGCCTTCCATGGCGGCAAGTTTTGCTGGTTGCTGTTGTGCTACGTTGTATGCAGAGCCATCGCCCGTTAGTACGACAAAAAGGCTTGAGAGCAGACCAAAAACTCCAGCAATTACAATGCTACGCTTTGCTAATAGGATATTTCGCTTTTTAAGCAGATACCAACCGCTAACCGCAATAACAAAGAATGCTGATATAATGAAGCACGACCCTATTGTGTGTAAAAATTTATTAATTGCATTGGGTGATAAAACGATGCTCCAAAAATCGACCATCTCATGGCGAGCTGTATCTGGATTAAATACCATCCCCACAGGGTTGTTCATCCACGCGTTAGCAACCAAAATCCAAAGTGCCGATAGGCTTGCCCCAAAGGCAACTAGGTAGGTTGATACAAGATGAACCTTTTTACTAACCTTGCCCCATCCAAAAAACATTACGGCAATAAAGGTCGATTCGAGGAAGAAGGCCATAATGCCCTCGGCGGCAAGTGGAGCGCCAAAAATATCGCCCGATATCCATGAGTAGTTACTCCAGTTTGTGCCAAATTCTAAGCCTAGCACAATGCCTGTTCCCACTCCAATGGCAAAATTAATTGCAAAGAGTTTTGCCCAGAACTTGGCAACTTTCTCCCAATGCTCATCGCCAGTTTTAACATGTAGGGTTTGGGCAATGGCAATGATATAGGTTATTCCAACAGTAATTGGAATAAATAGCCAGTGAATTATTGCGGTCATAGCAAACTGAAGCCTCGACCAGTCCACAAGCGTCATATCAATAGATTCCATCATATGTATAAGTTTTAGGTTTATTTAGTAAGTCGTTCATCACATCGTTGCTGCGATGCTCTTTGCTATCCCATTTAGGTTTAAGGAATCGAGGGTATAGAAACCCTTTGAGGAAACCATAAAAAATGAGAATTTTAATGAGCACAATTATCAATAGAGCTTTTGCTAATTTCGATTTTCGAAAGGTAGCTATTGTGTTTGTGGCAACTTGTGCTATGCCGTAAAAAAGTGCTTTCATTTATTGCCCAGCCATTTATGGTTTATATCTGTATGCTATTGCGAAATGCTTTCATTGTAAGCAATTCAATGTGCTAAAATAGCTAAAATATTCCTTTGTAGGTAATATTGCAAAAAAATAATCTTTAAACAAATTAAGGCTTTGGGGTAAATTTGAGTCGGCTAAATATTTTATCTTTGTAGGCAAAATTGCAATAATGAGTAGAGGAAAAGAAACCAAACCGCATATAGGTATTTACGGTAGACGAAATAGTGGGAAAAGTTCGCTGATTAATATGTTGGTAGGGCAGGACGTGGCTATCGTGTCTGACTATGCCGGTACTACAACCGACCCTGTGAAAAAGTCGCTTGAGATTCTGAATTTCGGTCCCGTAATACTTATTGATACTGCCGGAATTGACGACGAGGGTGAACTTGGCAAGCAGCGTATTTCAAAAACGCTCGACTCAATAAAGCACATTGATATGGCCATTTTGCTAATAGTGAATAATGTGTGGGGTGCATTTGAGGAGCAGCTGGTTAATGAGTTTGCAAAAAATGAATTGCCTTATGCTATTGTTCATAATAAGTATGACGTGTGCCCCATGACTACCGATTTGCGAAACGTGCTTAGCGAGTTACATCATAGTCCTATGGTTGTTGAGGTGTCGACCAAAACAGGCTATGGTTTCGATACTCTTGTTGAGGCAATTGGTAAAACGATTCCAGAAAGTTCGTGGGAAACGCCAACCCTACTTGGTGATATTGTGGGCAAGGGCGATGTGGTTTTACTCATAACCCCTATAGATAGTGAGGCTCCTGCTGGTCGCTTAATTTTGCCTCAGGTGCAAACCATTCGCGATGTTCTTGATAATGATGCGGTATCAATAGTATTAAAAGATACCGAGGTTGAAAATTTCCTAAAGAATACTGGCATTCGACCTACTTTAGTCGTTACCGACAGTCAAATTTTCGATAGGGCTCACAGTCTAATACCCAGCGATGTACAGCTAACTAGCTTTAGTATTTTATTAGCCCGCTTAAAGGGCGATTTTACTAACTACATAAAGGGTACTCCATATATTTCGCAGCTGGTTGATAATGATAGAGTTTTGATTCTTGAAAGTTGCGCACACCATGTTTCGTGTGATGATATTGGGCGGGTGAAAATTCCGAATCTAATGCTAAAGTATACGGGTAAGAAGTTGATTTTTGAGGTAGTTCCGGGGTTAGATAATTTGCCCCGTTCAGTTACCGATTACGCATTGATTGTTCAGTGTGGTGGTTGTGTTGTTACCCGTAAGCAGCTATATAATAGATTAAGACCCGCTGTTGAAGCAGGCGTGCCAGTAACAAATTTTGGAATGGCTATTGCGTATATGCAGGGTATTTTTGATAGGGCTATTGCGCCTTTTACTACGGAAGGGTGAGGGGTTGAGGTTGAGGTTGAGGTTGAGAGGGTTACGAGTTTTGAGTTAGGGGTTAAAAACCAATGGATAAGGTGCAGAGCACCGAAATATTTGTTGACTCCAAATATTGATGCAAAATTCAAGGTGCAGAGCACCGAAATATTAAATACAAGCCAAGAACTAACAGCAAGGTTGAGGATGAGGTTTAGGTTGAGAGAGTTACGAGTTTTGAGTTAGGGGTTGCGAGTTGCGTGTGTGTGAAGCGACAACCTACTGATTACTGTTAAAGGTTAAGGTTAAGGTTAAGGTTAAGGTTGAGGTTGAGGTTGAGGTTGAGAAATTACGAGTTGCGAGTTGCGTGTGTGTGAAGCGACAACCTACTGATTACTGTTAAAGGTTGAGGTTGAGGTTGAGGTTGAGAAATTACGAGTTGCGAGTTACGGGTTTGCGTACCCGAGTAGACTTTGCGAAGCACCAAAGGCTAATAGCTAAAAACCAAATTTCCTGTCATCACGAGGAGCGTACTTTGCGACGAAGTGATCTGTTTATTAGTGAGGTTGAGGTTGAGGATTGAGGTTGAGGTTGAGGTTGAGAAATTATGAGTTGCGAGTTACGGGTTTGCGTACCCGAGTAAACTTTGCGAAGCACCAAAGGCTAATAGCTAAAAGCCAAATTTTCCGTCATCACGAGGAGCGTACTTTGCGACGAAGTGATCTGTTTATTAGTGAGGAGTGAGGTTGAGGTTAAGGTTGAGGTTGAGAAATTATGAGTTGCGAGTTACGGGTTTGCGTACCCGAGTAGACTTTGCGAAGCACCAAAGGCTAATAGCTAAAAGCCAAATTTTCCGTCATCACGAGGAGCGTACTTTGCGACGAAGTGATCTGTTTATTAGTGAGGTTGAGGATTGAGGTTGAGGATTGAGGTTGAGGTTGAGGTTGAGAAATTACGAGTTGCGAGTTACGGGGTTGCGTACCCGAGTAGACTTTGCGAAGCACCAAAGGCTAATAGCTAAAAGCCAAATTTCCTGTCATCAGGAGGAGCGTACTTTGCGACGAAGTGATCTGTTTATTAGTGAGGATTGAGGTTGAGGTTAAGGTTGAGGTTGAGGTTGAGAAATTATGAGTTGCGAGTTACGGGTTTGCGTACCCGAGTAGACTTTGCGAAGCACCAAAGGCTAATAGCTAAAAGTCAAATTTCCTGTCATCAGGAGGAGCGTACTTTGCGACGAAGTGATCTGTTTATTAGTGAGGAGTGAGGTTGAGGTTAAGGTTGAGAAATTACGAGTTGCGAGTTGCGTGTGTGTGAAGCGACAACCTACTGATTACTGTTAAAGGTTAAGGTTAAGGTTAAGGTTGAGGTTGAGAAATTACGAGTTGCGAGTTACGGGTTTGCGTACCCGAGTAGACTTTGCGAAGCACCAAAGGCTAATAGCTAAAAGCCAAATTTTCCATCATCACGAGGAGCGTACTTTGCGACGAAGTGATCTGTTTATTAGTGAGGAGTGAGGAGTGAGGTTGAGGATTGAGGTTGAGGTTAAGGTTGAGAAATTACGAGTTACGGCTTTTATTCTACCCTAAATCTAACTACTTCGGTGCGTTTGTTTCCGAGTGTATCAAACGCCGTAACTTTAATTTCGTGTGTTTGGTTGGGTTTAAAACCTTTTAAAGGTTGACTATACAATCTTTCCTGTTGCCCATTAATCGATACCATAATGCGGTCAACACCACCAATATCATCGGTGGCAGCTATGTACAAATGTACGCTAGGCGAGAATATATTAATCTGAGTTCCATTCTCGGTGGTTTGCCCGTGCGGTTTAACCGAGAAGTGGTGAAACAGTTCGGGTGCGCTGCTGTCAACACCAAATTCAAATGAGTTAATATTTGGATTATCAACGTTATCCCAAGCTGTGTAGCTAATTTTGTGGAAGCCTTGTTGTGGTATTGTAAAAGGTTCGCTGTAGAGTATGGTTTCAGTGTTCTCCATTTTATACTCAATACGGTTTACGCCCGAACCACTGTCGGTAGCTTTTAGTAAAATTAGGGTTTCGGGACTTATCCATAGTGTGTCTCTTAGGGTAATTGTTTTACCTTTAAAACTATGGGCTAAAGTAGGACCAATAATATCTATCTCAGGCATTAAGAATTGCTGCCCACGGGTATCGCTTGTACTCTTATTGTCAACATTATCAACTGCGTACGACTTTATAGTAAGCGCTCCAGTTATATCAGCAAGAATAATTTGCTTGGTATACTGTTGGTAAGGTTTACCATTTATTGAGTAGAAAATTTCTTTAACCCCAGCCTTGTTGTCAACGGCAACAATGCGAAGTTGGCTTCGACCCGATGAATACTCCTTACCTGCTACCATATATGTGTTGCCTATAATTTCTTCGAAAACCATAGGTGGGGTTCGGTCTACAAAAAATGGAAAGGTTTGTTTCTCTTCGGTATTCCCAACTGCATCAACTGAATACCAGGTAAGTATATGTTCACCTTCACTAAGTTTTTCAACAGAAATATTGCGTGTATATATTTTCTCCTTTTCGTTATCTATTGAGTAGTAAGTGTTTCGCACACCAGTTTGGTCGGTAGCTTTTAGCTTAAATTTAGTGCTAGATGCGATAACCTCTTTTTCGGATGGTCCCTCAATTTCGAGCTCAGTTTTTGGTGGTGCAGTATCTATTACAATAGTTTGCTCGGTTTCATCCTCCTTGTTTCCAACATTATCCTCGGCATAAAAGCGAATGCTATACTGCCCATCTTTGTCAAAAAGTATAGGCTCACTGTATGGTTTATAGATGTCGTGATTTACCGAAACGAATATTTTGTTTACTCCCGAATTTTTGTCAATGGCCGATAGTTCAATAGCCGCTTTGCCTGAGAGGTAAATTTTTTCGTTTATTTGAATACCCTGTTTTACGCTAAAACTCGTTGATGTTTTAGGAGGTATACCATCTGCAAATAGGTCGAAACGTATTTTTCGGCCTAAATATAGATTTGAGTGGGTTAGATAATGTACTCCGTGGCCATCCCAAAACATCGGATTCCCTTCGGGTTGTATACTTTTTACCCTAACTGCATTGGCACCATCGGGTGAAGTTGAAATATAAAGGTAAACTGGCGTTTTGGGGTTTACGAAAAGTTTTCCGGTTGAGTCGGCGTAAAACGATTTTGCATCTTGGGCTTTTAAACCAAAGGATGCAATGATAAATAGTAGCGTAAGTACTTTATATAGGTGTTTTTGAATTGTCATGCTGTTTCGTTTACTCCTCGTTAACTTTTGTAATAACGAACTCTACCCTTCGGTTCTCCCTATGCTTCGAGTCGGGGCATTCAACTTCTTTTTTGCACTCGTTTTTAAGCATTGTTTCGCCATAACCTCTAGCGGTGAGTCTTTCTTTTGATATACCTTTGCTTATAAGATAGTTAATAACTGCTTGGGCTCTTCGTTCTGAGAGTTGCTGATTGTAGTTCGCGTTGCCCCAGGAGTCGGTGTGTGCCCCAATTTCCAGCATTACTTTAGGGAATTGCTTTAGTATGGCGAGTAGTTTTTGTAACTCCTCGGTTGATTTTTTATTTAGCAGGGTGCTGTTCGTTTCAAAGTGAATATCTTCCATTTTTATCCTAGCATCTGACGAGGTGATTACCCTGTATTCTTGGGGTGTTTCAATATTACCAACATTGTCTATGGAGTAAAATGCGAAGAGGCTCTCAGCGTTTGCAGTAAAAGAAATTGGTTGCGATACGGGCGAAAATTTGGCCCCATTCGTTGATGTGTAGGTTGAGTGTATGCCCGTCATATCGTCTGTACCAGCAAGTGTAGCTACGGCGTTACTTTCAATAAATATTAGGTTATCATACCTAAAAATTAGACCGCTGCTAAATTTTAAGGCGGTTTTTGGGGCTGTACCGTCGGCCATAATTTTGAACCTAACAGTCATATTACGCTCTAAATCTTTATGCATAATATAGTGTTTGCCTGCCCCATCCCATTCCATTGGGTTTGCCGCCTTGTCGGTGCTGGGCAACAGCGTTAGCTCGTTTTCGCGGTCGGCGGGCGCTATAAAGAGATATGCAGGTGCATCGGCTTTGGTAAAAACTTGCCCTGTACTGTCAACGTAAATCATTGGAATTTTTGTGTCGATATCTTGACACATTAACCCGGTGTACGATATAATACCTATAATTACTGTTGATAAAAGGTATTTCATTAGGTAAAGATGTTTTATTATGATTGTTTAAATATAGTAAAATTGTTTTACAAAGTAGTTTTACACAGTAGTTTTTTCGGGTGTTATCTTGAACCCAATAATCAGGTTGTCGTCAATTTGCTTATAATTATTGCCCACCCATTCTTTCATTTTAGCTTCTAAAATAGGTTGTTGTTCAGCCATGGGTAAGTGGCTAATTTCTAAAAGAAGTTGTTTAAAGGATTTTGTGCCAAATTTCTTACCAAGTCTTCCTCCAAACTGGTCGGTGTATCCATCAGAAAACAGATAGAATGAGGTTGGCTCATTAACCTCTATGGTATGAAGGGTGAATTCTCGCTGAACTTCTTTTTGTAGCCCTCCAATTGGGTAAACATCGCCTTTTATGTAGTTTAACTCGCCATTGCAAATATATAGTAGAGGGTTTTTTGCGCCAGAGAATAAAATTTTACTTCCATTATCAACTACCGCACAAATTGCTATGTCCATCCCATCGCGATTGTCGGTTGTGTCTTGTTTTAAAAGGTACCTAATGTAGTGATGCAGCTGATTTAGTATTTCGTTTGGAAGTGTGGTTCCATTTCGAACAATGGTTTCGAGTATGTTGTAGCCAATCATGCTCATAAATGCCCCTGGTACGCCATGGCCGGTACAATCAACTGCCGAAATCAGAAAGCCTTTCTCATTGCTCTTAAGCCCGTGAAGTTTAATGTAGTCTTGTTCATCCTGTTTGCTAATGGTTTGCGGATGCCCATATCCAGTATACCAGTAAAAGTCGCCACTAACTATATCTCTGGGCTTAAAGTAAAGGAATGAGTCGGGAACAAGATTGCTTAAGTTTTCCGTTTTGGGGAGCAGCGCTTCCTGAATGCGCTGAGCGTAATTTATGCTGCTGGTAATGTTTCTATTTTGTTTTTCAATTTTATTAAAGGCACTTTCTAAGTCCTGATTAACCATCTCAATCAGGTCTTTTTGTTTGGCAATTTCAATGTTTTGTTGTTTTAACTTTTGGTTTGCCTTCTTCTTAATATTTAGGTTATATAGAGAGAGTAGGGCAATGGCAATAACAATAATTATTATTAAAACGAATATATTGCGAACGAGTCTTTGATTTTCTATGGTGATGTCTTTCAGCTCTTTCTCCTTACTAAGTAGCTCAATTTGCATTTGCCTTTCAATAGATATTTGCTCAATCGATTCTAGGTTCTCCTCCGTTTCTTTAAGGGCTTGCTGTTTGCTTTTTAGTTCTAGTTCGGTGGCTTTTTTTATTTGTTCTATTTCAACAACTTTCTCCTTGGCTTTATCAACTATTTTTCGTGCTTGGGCATCACTTTGTCTAATCTCTTCGCCCTGCATTTTTTGCGATATTGCGGTAAAGAACGTGAAGGCTTCGGTAGATTTTTCCTTATTCCCTAACTTCTCGTAAATATCGGCAAGCGAGAAGTAGCAATTGCGTAGCATGCGCTGGTCATTTGATTCGCGTGCAAGTATAAGCGCTTCTTCGAGGTTTTTGGCGGCCTTGCTGTATTGTTGAGATTGACCTTGTGCATTGGCAATGTTTATAAGAGCAGCCGCAATGTCGGGTTTACGCTTCATTTTTTTTGCCGCTTCGAGCGCTTTGTCAAAACTCTCAATCGACTGGGTGTAATCTTCCTCATCGATATATATGATGCCAATGTTGGTGTATAGCGAGTACTGTGCGTTCAGATTGCCAATATTTTTGTATAAATCAATGGCTTTTTCATAATTGGTTATAGCTTTAAATGGAAAGCCGTTCATTGAATATATGGTAGCTATTCGATTAACTTGAAGAGCAGCTTCGTTAAATTGTTTGCTCTCTTCGAATTTAGTTGCTTGTTCTTGAAGTAGTTTAACCTCATTTGCAAGTATTTCAGAGAGTTGATTTTGGAACTGTGCATATAAACTCAGGTTTATGCATACTGCTGCGAGCGTAAGGAATATGATTTTTTTTAATTTTTCTGCCATAAACTTTAGTTTGATTGAACCGTGTTATTTGATAGTGCCAGCGGGTTTCATTCGGTTGAAAATGTGGCAAAACCTAACAAATACAAATATAGCAGAAAGCCCATCTAACAGTGCCTGTTAATGGGAGTAAAATTGATGATATTAGTCAATGCTTATGGGGTGGTTATTCTGTTTCCCTACTCATTTGTCCTCTGTAATACGAGAAGTAGATACCAGCGATGCTAATGATTGAGAAGGTAAAAAAGGCCCATCGTGTTGCGCTTATAAAAAGGTTGTTGGGTACATTTTCAACAGCCTGATGACCCATAAAACCTGCAAAGTAGAGTGTTGCAACGGTCATACTCACTATTTGACCAATCACCCGCATTGTTGATGCTGTTCCCGATGCCAAGCCGTACTGATTTCTCGATACCGAGCTCATTATGGTGTTCATATTAGGCGATGAAAAAAGGGCAAACCCAAAACCAACCCAAACAAGCAGTGAAACGATAAACCAAATAGGGGTGCTCTCGGATATTGTGGCAAAAGCAGCAAGCCCCAGTGTACACATAGCCATTCCGGTGGTTGTGAGGTAACGGGGCTGTATTCTGTCTGAAAATCGACCCGCAATTGGCGAAAAAAGAGCCATAACCACAGGTTGTGCAATAAGTATAACCCCCGCATCACGTGGCGATAAACCCATTATTTTTTGTAGATAGAGGCTCATTAAAAATACGATTGCAAATGTGGCACTGTAGTTTATTAGCGCTGCTAGGTTTGAGAATGCAAAAAGCCTATTATGGGAAAATAGCTTGGTGTCGATAACGGGCATATCCGAGCGGTTTTCGAGAAACCAGAAAAGAATAAGAGCCAGCGTGCCAGCAAGCATAAGCAGCCAACCCATAGTGGATGGAATATTCGAAGAGCCGTAAACAAGGGCAACTAGTCCTACCATATAGCTAATTGTACCTTTTAGGTTGATCCTTTTCGTGCTATCAGGTGCAACCTCATCTTTTCCAAGAAATAGAAACGCAATAATTGTGGTTGCAACCCCTAGTACAAACGAAGCCACAAAAATTGACCTCCATCCAAGGTATTGGGTAAGCATTCCGCCAGCAAACGGTCCAAATGCAAGTCCAAGGTAAACGGCCGAGACAGAAATGCCTAAAATACGCCCCCGATATTTGGGTAAAAATGCCAAAACGAGTATAGCTGGCCCAGTTGTGCTTGTGAAAGCGGCACCTACGCCTTGTATGAATCGGAAAACAATTAGCCAAGTGCCCGAACTGGCCAGTGCGCAGAGTAACGACGATAGGGTAAATATAATAACGCCAAATTTAAATAGTTTGCGAATGCCTGTTAGGTCGCCCCAGCGCCCAACTGGTAATAAAAACATGGCGGTGGCAAGCAAAAACGATGTTACAACCCAGCTTAGGGTGATGGCATTTAGGTTAAATGATTTTTCAATAGATGGTAAGGCAATATTAACCGATGATATGAGAAATGTACCCATAAACGAGGTGGTTGCAACTATTATTAGTATTGATATTTGTCTGCTTGTCCACTGCATAGTTCGTTGTGTTTAAATATTTTAGCGGGTATGGTTATAATTTAGTTCAGGGCTGCCGTATGTAAATAGGTAACTTTTACTGGCAGCCCTGAACTATATTTTTTGTGAATTAAGGAAGCGTAATTTCAACCCAATTCCCAGTATTTCGTGCATTTATAGAGTTATCGTACATAGCTTCGCAAGCGATACCTGGCATATAAAAACTGCCTTGGTATGCTGCATTTAGAAGCACTCTAAATGTTTTTGCTTGCCCTTTCGGGAGGCTAAAATAGGTATAAATCCTATCATCGCGAATATCCTGGTACTCAAATGCCGATAAATTTTGAGCCAAAGGCCCTTCGTTTAGCCTACTGGTTCTAATCTCCCATCCCGATGGTACAATAAACGAAAGAATAAGCTGCTCAGCATTCCCTTTAGTTCCAGGGTTGTAAACTCTGATATCAGCATAAAAATCGGTTCCCTGTGCTATGTCAATAGGGGATATGCTCTCATCATTCATTAAGAAGTAACCTACATCTAATTTTAAATTGTTGCTTTGCGAAATCTCATTGCCGCCAACAGGAACTCCATGCGTTATGAGCCTAGCGTACAGAATGCCATCCGCATTATTCGTTATTTCAACGTTTTGCGTTCCGCTTTGTACAGGTTCAAATGGGGTTTGTAAAATAGGAAGTTTTGTTGTGTATCGCTTCGCCTTTTCGTTATGTATGGCAATGTCGGCATCCACTGTTTCCGACGCTTTATTTGCTTGGGCAAATTTTGAGAATACCAGTAAGCTAAATGATATTTCCTGTGTGCTCATCCACTGGTCCGAACTTAGCCTTTGTGATAGTTCTTGCAGCAAGGGCATTGCTCTTTTTAAATCGTTAAGTAGCACAAGGGTTTCAATAATCATTGCTTTGTCTCTAATGTCCGAGCCATAGGTATAATACTGCTCACGGTAGTTGCTCACGGTAGCTGGAACATCGTTTATGAGCGATTTTGCTGCTTCCGGATTCCCAGCAAGCACGTAGGCTGCGGCTAATCGCCATTTTGCCGAAGTTGATAAGTCGGTGGTTTCGCGTAGGCGATTCATTGCGCTAAACTCTGGCTCCTTAGCTAAAGCCAATGTGTATAGCCTGTATGCCTGCATTAGCTGGTTGTTTGGTTGTTTATTCTGACTTATTGGCGACCAGTTTTGAGCAACCCGTTTTACATTGCGTTGCCACTCGTTTAGCAAATTATCAGGAATTGTATATCCAAGCCTTTGTGCCTCAAGCATAAAATGGCCTGCGTATGCTGTTCCCCACTCATCTACGTAGCTGCCTCCTGGCCACAACGATAGCCCATCATTGGAAACTCTAAAACTTCGAATTTTGTTAAGGGTGTGCTTTACATTCTCTTCGGCATTACGTTTTACCTTATCGTCAATGTCGGCTAGTTTGCTTATGAATAGCTGCGGAAAAGCTTTGGATATGGTTTGTTCCAAGCAGCCGTGCGGATAGCCAAGTAAATATTTTAGTCGGTTGTCCAGGTTTATAGGAAGCAGTGAGCTTAGCTCAACCGTTGCAGTATTGGTTCCTTGCATACCAAAAGCATTGTAATTAGCACGCCAGGTATCGTGCTTGCTGAGAACGGTATCTTGTATAACCGTCATTGGTGGGTTGGGGTTTCGCACATCGAGCTCAATTTCATGCGAAGCCTTTTCATTTCCACTTTCAGCCAGAACCTTAACCTTACCTACTCCCAGTATTGATGCAACTCTCAATTTAAAACGTACTACCTTATCTCCAACCTCATCGAAGGTTATGGTTTGCTCTTTGGCTCCTTCAATTGAGAACATATTGTTTGCTTCAACCTTAATTTTAACCTGTTTCATATTTTCTTCCATAGCAAAAACGGTGATGGGTAAAACCACCTCTTCTTCTGGACCAAGCACGCGGGGTAGCGTTGCTAGTACCATAAGGGGCTTGCGAACGGGGACGGTTTTTTCGGCAGAGCCGTACGCTCCATCTTTTGCAGCAACAGCCATTACCCTAACCGACCCCACATAGTTTGGCATAGTAAAGCTGATGTTCTTAGTTTTGTTGTTGCCAGTTTCAAATGGACCAAAATATTTTACAACAGGCTTAAACCTATTGGCTGTTTTATCTCCATTTGATGTAAGTTCATCATCGCCCCCAATGGAAATGATTCGTTGCATTGTTCCAGTTGAAGCGCCCAGAACCAGGTCGTATAAATCCCACGTACGAACGCCCAACGCTTCACGCGCATAAAACTTATCCCATAGGTTAGGTGTTTGGTATCGTGTTAAGTCTAGCAAACCATCATCAACTACAGCAAGTGTAAAGGCCATTGGCTTGCCATCCTTTTCTGAAACTGTAATTTTTACATTCTGATTTGGCTCAATTACCTCTGGCATTTTTATAATAGGGGTAATATGTGTTTGTGGGTCTTCAACCAGTATTGGCGACATACCATACAATCGAATTGGTAGGTCGTTGGCGGTTTGCCCGTGTGGTTGAATAAGCATAGCGTTAACAAAAACATTTGGCGCCATGCTGGCATCCGTTTTAAATGTAAACTGTGTTTCGCCCGATTGTGCGTCAATCCAATGAGTTTGTAAAACTTTTAGGCCGTTTTCAATAGTTAGTAAAATTTTGCCTCCGGCAGGGCTTGGAATGGTTACGGTTGCCGTTTCGTTTACGCTGTACTTATCCTTATCGGTTGCAAAAATAAGCATCGAGGCTGCTTCGGGTGTATCCCTGCTATCGCGCGAAACCCATCCTGGCCAATCGAAGTAGGCTATTGTACCTGCCGCATGCCCACCTGTTTTATCAACCACTCTAATTAGAAACCGACCCCATTCTGGGTGGTCAATTCTAAGATTATACTTTGCTTTACCCTTGGCGTCGGTAGTTATAGTTGCATTTTGTATTGGCCTGTTGTACGAGTTTGAGATGAAGTTCGATAGGGTCTCGTCATTGTGCTCCCACCACCATCGCCAATCCATTTTATATACTTCTACGTGTAAGGTTTTGTTAGCCACGGGTTTTCCTTCAGACGAAATGGTTACAATTTCTATCCTTTGCGTGGTATCGGTCATATATGTATTATTCCGGTTGCTTGCTTCGGGCATTTTTAGCCCTACAAAGTTTCGGTACGGATAGTACGGAATTGTAAACCTATCGATGCTAAATGCGCCTCCTTCTTCAAAAACCCTTGCAGTAAAATGAGCATTTAGCTTGCCGGGAGCCGATGATTCTATGTTTATGTTTGGCCAAAAGTTAGTTTTTCCCTTTTCGTCCAATTTTCCTTCGAATACGGTTTGTTCTTCTGCATAAAAAGTTCGTGCAGGGTCGTCGAACGAGTAGTCTTGGTAGCCCTCAAAAGTTGTGGTTGCCTGCGACATTTTGGCGTCAATTTGAACCCTAAGGTTACGGGCGGGTGCTCCGTGTAACCAAGCCGATGAGAATTCAACTGGCTTAACTTTGCCGTAATACAGGGCATCGTCAGTAAAGTTTAGCTTAACTTTTAGCCTGTTGGGCATAATGGTTTCAACTTTAAAAACTTCCGAAAACGTGACTCCACCAACGTGAACCTGCGCCCTATAGTTTCCTGTTGGAGCATCTTTATCTGTTGGTACTGGAAATGCATATATGCCTCCAACCGATTGGTTTGCCACGGTTTTTTGTATTACTTGTCCGCGCGAGTTGGTTATTTCGAAGGTAACAGGGTGGTTTTTTGGCAGGGTTTTGCCTTTATCCTCAATAATAAATGACGTAAAAAGCGTGTCGCCAGGGCGCCAAACGCCTCTTTCGCCATAAATGTATCCTTTTAACCCTTTTTGAACGGCAACCCCCGAAATATCGAATGAACTTAGCGAAAGTGCTGAGCCTTGGTCCAGTTTAAGGTAGCCGCGCTGCGTACCTATTTTTGCTATGGCAAGGAATGGTACCTGTTGATCGTTTAGGTTAAAGGTGGCAAATCCATTGTTGTCGGTAGTGCCTGTTGCTATAACCTGTTTCTGAAAGTTTAGCAACTCTACCGATACGCCGCTTTTTGGTTGAGCCGTATTTAGGTCTGTAACCACAACTAGCAACGATTGGGTAGTTGCTGCCTTAGCAATCATACCTAGGTTTGATGCTATTACGTTGCGGTGCACCGATTTACCTTGATAGTATGATGCATCGCAGGGATTGTCACGCTCGCTCCAGTCGTAAAGGTCATAATCGTAGTCGCTATAGTAATAGTAGGTTCTTGGAACATCATCGTTGGCATCGTAACGTTCATCAATTTTTATAATATTCTTTTCGGTTTCTTCACCATCGCACATAAAGGTTGAGTACTCTAGCTTATAGCTAATGGTAACCCTGTAAATTGCTCCTGGCTCTGTTTGTACTAGTTCCGAAAGGTCAATGCTGTAGGTATTCCATTTTGAAAAATCAGTTTGTCCGCTCTGGTCTAGCATTACGGTTTTTTTTAGAAGTAGTCGGCCAACACGGGTCATTTCGCTTGATTCATCGAGACTGTTAGCCTGTAAGAATTGTGCTACATTCTGCTCAAATACTCTAAAGATGCTAACATCAACAGCACGTAGGCTAACGGCTTTGAAAGGAAACATTAATCCGCTTGATGCGGGTATAATTACCCCGTTACCAATAAGTTGAACCTCTGGCTTGGTGTTTTCAAAAGATACTGAAATAACTGAATTCTGCTCAAGACGCTTCTTCTGTATACTGCGAATACCAGCAGAAATTTCAAAATTAAATGTTCCCGATACTCGGGTTGATGGATATATTTTAACTAGGTTTCGGTCGGCAATAATATGAGCATTGTTTATGCCTGCGGCCTGTATAAGCCCTTGTAGGTTTTGATCTGGGTCAAGTGGTTCCGAAAATCGGATTTCGATGCACTGCTCGGGCGACTGCACAATATTGTGCGACAATACCCTAAAAACACCTTTGGGTGGTACTTCAACAGACGTAGAGCTAATCCCGTGAACCTCTATTGATGCACCGGTTGAGCTAATAATTACATTTTCAGTTTCATCGGTTTGCTTCACTCCTTCAATCCAAAAGGTGTGTGTGCGCCCATCGGCTGTTGAATTCCAAGTAATATCTAGCTTGTTGTTAAATTGTGTGGCGCTAATGGTCTCTTTAATCTTGTCCGTTTTTGCAAAATCGGCTGTTAGCACAATACCGCTTATACGCCTATCGTTTCGCAAGTTATCGTTGTAAAACTCTAACCCGTTAACCCTAAAATCCATTGCTTGTTTAATGGTTCTGAAGGTAAAGGTGTAGCTGTGTAAGTTGCGAGGAATGTTATTGTAAACCTTATCGAGTGCTACCGTAACTTGATACTCAGTATCGTTTTTTAGCGGGTTGTCTGGTCTAAATTCCAACGTTCGTTCATCAAGCCAGGATATCACTCCTTTAACAGATGGCTTAATCTTAATTATTTTTGAGTTTGCTTCTTGTGTGGCTTCGCTAAATTCAAAAACATCGGTCGCAAACGTAACACGAATGGCATCAATCGTTGAAATTGCTCCAGCCGAGTGTGCGGCTATATAGCTGCTGTAGTCGTTAAGCGAAGACGACCCTTCCTCTCGTGATGAGCAACCGCTTTGAAATATTGCTACTAGCGCAAGAAGAACGATTACTGATGTTTTCTTTATATGTTTCATAACGAAATTCTTTAGTTGATAATTAATTGCAAATAGGGTATTAAAGGTATGAATAATAATGATGTGATTAAAGGTTGTAAACGTTTTACTCAACTCTAAAACTTATTTTCTGTGTGTTTCCCAAATCATCAACCAGCGTAAGGTTGTGAAATCCTTTGTTAGGCTGTAAAGCCATTTTATGAAAAGAGTTGGTTTGGCCAATAAATGTTTCGTTTAGGTGCCAATATATTATAGCGTTTTCGCGCCTGTGAGCAATTTCGAAGATAGCTTCGGTTGGTTCTCCCCTAAAATCGCGCGGAATTGTAAGCGTTGCATTTTCTATTCGGGGGTATAGCAATGCCATCGGGCTCGACTCTCTATCGGGTTCGAACCCAGCAGGGTAGGGTGGGAGGGTTTTATAAAACGAATTTTTGCTTTTGTAATACCATTCCATTGCTGGCGGAAGTACAAACCACGATTGGGTAACCATTTCGTTAATGCTAACGTACTTGTCGGTTACTCGTTTGGTTTTCTGTTTGTTTAAATGAACAATCTGATGGTATGGGCAGGCTTCGGTTTCAACTCCTTTCATTGGTATCCAAACCGAGTCAACAGGCGTGCATATTGCAGATGCCCTATGACCGCTATGGCGACAAATTGGCACTTTTACCATATCGTCTATTGGGCGCTCAAACCATTGTGATGGGGGTAGTAGCGCAAATACATCGAACATTATGGGCGCAGCAGCTGTAACTCCAGTAAGTTTTGGCCGCCCTTCACCGCTAGCATTGCCAACCCATACGGCAACTACATATTCTGTATTTGCACCTATTGCCCAAGCATCTCGGTGTCCGTAGCTTGTTCCTGTTTTCCAAGCTACTGCTCGCGACGAGGTAAAATACTCCCATCCCGTTAGCTCATCGGGGCGCGCCACCTTTTTCATAGCTTCAAAACAGAAGTAAACCGAAGAGGCGCTCAAAACCGAGTGTTCTACTAGACTTGTATCCAAAATTATTTCTTCAAATTCTGTATAGTGTGGTTTAGTATAGTTGTTGTTGGCATAACGACTTTGGTTGCGCCTGTAATTGTTTAGGGTGCGAGCCATACCTGCGTAAACACTGGCCAAATCCCAAAGGGAGGCTTCGGCTCCGCCGAGTATTAATGAGAGACCGTAGTCGTTGGCCGAGCGATTAATAGTTGTAAAGCCCAATTTCTGAAGAGTAAATAGAAACTTTTCAACCCCGAACTGCTGCAACATTCTAACCGCTGGCACATTAAGCGAGCGGGCTATGGCGCGTGAAGCGGGTACTGCACCATCGTATCCCGGATTAAAATTTTTAGGCGAGTAGCCTCCAATTTGTGTAGGGATATCGGGTATTAAGGTATTCGGAAGTATTGTCCCATTGGTTAGCATAGCAGCATAAAGCAAGGGTTTTAGGATACTTCCAGTGCTACGGGCAGAGGTAATTATATCAACCTTACTACCAAACTGATTGCTCTGCGTATTGCCTACATATGCGGCTGTGCTATTGGTTTTTACATCCAGTATTAGCACTGCAGCGTTGTGTATTTGATTTCCCGAAAGCCGTTTGTAGTGTTGGTTAACTATTTCAACCACATTTTGTTGTAGGTTTTTGTTTATTGTAGTTTTAACCATTTTACCCTCAAAGCCGTCCTTTGACGCTCTTACAAGCAGGTGTGGGGTTAGCTGGGGTAGCGGTTTTGGCTCGCTGGGTAGCGGTTCCTGAAGCGCTAGTTGGTATGTTAGGGAATCCATCTGGCCTTTGTGGTGTAGTTTTTTCAGTAACCTATTCCGTTTTGTTAGTAGCGCAGTGGTGTTTCGGCCCGGATGCACCATTGCAGGGGCATTTGGCAGTACTGCCAGTGCTGCCGACTCAGCCCAGCTGAGTTCCTGTGCCTTGCGGCCATAGTATCGCCAGGATGCGGCATCGAGCCCCACAACATTTCCACCAAAGGGGGCGTTTGCTGCATACATCCAGAGTATTTCATTTTTTGATTTCCCCGATTCAAGCCTAATGGCTAAAACGGCCTCGATAAATTTTTCAGAAATGGTCCGTTTTTTACCCTTCCTATATAACCTAACTACTTGCTGCGTTATGGTGCTGCCGCCTTGTACAATTCGTTTTGCTTTGATATTACGATAGGCTGCTCTTGCTATTGAAACTGGGTTTACTCCAGGGTGTAAGTAAAAATATCTATCTTCAAACTCAATTAAGCAACTTAAATATTTATGGGGTATTGTGTCGCTTTGAGGAAAACGATACTGTTGGTCTGATGCTACCGATGCAGCAAGCAGCGACCCATCGTTTGCTAAAATTACGGTGCTAGTAGGCGCATCGAAATAAGGTTTTTTTATGCAGAAGAATAGTAGTGTTAACGTTACGATAAGTGAGCAAATAGCAAGGATTATTTTTTTGCCCGATGCAAGTTTATTTACTCGTTCTAGTATTTCTAAAAACCTTGACATTAGTAAGTAGTTTGTGGTAAATATACATATTTATGCTGTACTTAGCCGATTGGTTTTATGCTATTGTTGCGGCAAAACTCTAAAAAAAAGCGCAACAAAATTTGTATGCTTGTGTTTACTTCTCAAATAGCTAACTTTGCAAAAAATAAATAGCAGGATGAGTATCATTCCCATCTCCCAATGGTTTAAAGGTGTAGAAAATCGGCCGCTAATTATAGCTGGCCCTTGTAGCGCCGAATCTCGCGAGCAGGTTCTTAACACAGCAAGGTTGTTGGCTGATTTGGGAAAGGTTGACGTATTTCGTGCTGGTGCTTGGAAACCACGTTCGCGGCCAGGGAATTTCCAGGGTGCTGGCGAACGAGCACTCGAGTGGTTAGCTGAGGCAAAGCAAGAAACAGGCTTGCTACTTGCTGTTGAGGTTGCAACCCCTCAGCATCTTGAGTTGGCAATGAAGTACGGCATTGATATGTTTTGGGTGGGAGCCAGAACCTCGTCAAACCCTTTTTCGGTTGACGAGCTAGCAACGGCTATGGCAGGTATAGATAAGCCTGTACTTGTTAAAAACCCAATACACCCCGACCTTGACCTATGGATTGGTACAATAGAGCGTTTTGCTAAAGCGGGGGTGCAACGGTTGGGTGCTATTCATCGAGGATTCTCGCCTTTTCAGAAGTCAACATACCGTAACCTGCCCAAGTGGGAAATACCCATCGATTTAAAATCGATGATGCCTAACCTACCAATTATTTGCGACCCCAGTCACATATCCGGAAAACCTGACCTTATTCAGGATGTATCACAAAAAGCCCTCGACCTCGCTATGGATGGGCTAATGATTGAGTCGCACGTAAAACCATCGGAAGCGTTAAGTGATGCCAAACAGCAAGTTACGCCCAGCGAGCTAGACCGAATCCTTAGTAACCTGTCGTATCGCAAAATTATTCCCGGACAGTTTGAGTCGGTTGATATTTTGGAGTCGTTACGAGAGAAGACTGATTCGCTCGATCTGCAAATTCTCGAACTCCTTGCGCAGCGTATGGATGTTGTTAACCATATAGCGGAGTATAAATTAAGTAATAACGTGGCTATAATGCAACTTCGACGCTGGGAAGAAATGATTGAAATGCGGATTGAATTTGCCGAAAAATTAGGACTTAGTAGCGAGTACGTAAAAGACCTGCTTAGGCTAGTTCATAAAGAATCTGTCCGTAAGCAGGCCCAAATAATATCACCTGGCGAAAAAATGGGGTAATAGTTACCCTATGCCTCAGTTATTTTGTACTCGTACCCTTCCATAGTTGGGTTCGAAAGAATTTTCGAGCAAATTTCATTAACCCGTTCCATGGCAGCTTCTTTGGTTGGGGCTTCAATCTCTAGGGTAATGTGTTTCCCAATTCGAACATTTGAAACCGCAGCATAGCCAGTGTTTTGTATTACCATTCCAACAGCTTTTCCCTGTGGATCAAGTAGCGCTTTTAGCGGCATTACGTTTATTTCTGCAATAAATTTCATGGTTGTCATTATTAATTATGCACGCAAAGCTATCAAAATTTGAGTGAAATGCAATGATTATTTTTTGGAATAAATAAGCTGGTATTGATGATTAGGGGTTTATCACGTAAACTAATCGTGCTGTACAGCGTTTACTGCCCGTTAGTTAAATTGTAATTTCATTTCGACTAAGGTTATATGAAGAGTGTTATTCGCCTAATTTTTCAATTTTAATTGGTTGGTTTAAACTAGAGTTCTTGCAGAATTAACAATGACTTGGAATATTTTTTGTAATATTGCTTAACTTAACTCTATGTTATGAGAAAAATTATTGGTTGTATTCTATTTTTCGGATTTGTAGGTTGTGCTGTTCTTACAAAACCTGTGATTGTTAACCTTACTCCGGTTGAGGTAAATGCATTACTAAAAAATCCGTTTGGGCATAATGAGTCAATAGAAGCGTTTAGAGAGAATTTACCTCAGGCTACAAAGATGCAAAAACTTCTAAAAAAGAGCGCTCGAGCCAACCACTCGGCCGATACAATATACAATTTCACCTATAAAAAGTCGAAAATTAACGTGTATAAAACTCGATTTAATCAAGAGTTTGTTTTGGGTGGGGTAATACGGAATCCCGAAATAGTTCTTTCAAATGGAATTAGACAGGGTATAACTCGGCAAGAATTCTTTCAATCGTTCACCAATCTTCCTGCTGTGGCGAATGATACCGTAGTTCTTAAGTATCCTGACATTAACAGAACGTTTAACTTTTATTTTGATGGTAAGGGAAAACTTTCTAAAATTATATTTACTGGTAGTAAGCAGTAAGCCTAATCGGGTATAACGGCTAGCGTAGTTTGCGTTCCTACAACTTTTTGGTTAAGTTCAACCTTTACAGCCGAATTTAAAGGGATAAACACATCAACCCTTGAGCCGAATTTAATGAAACCCATTTCGTGGTTTTGTTTAGCCTCATCACCTACTTTACTATAGCAAACTATTCTGCGTGCCATATAGCCCGCTATTTGCCTAAATAGTACCTTCACTCCATCGGGACGTTCAATGGCTATTGAGGTGCGCTCGTTTAAAACTGATGATTTTGGTTCCCAAGCTACAAGAAATTTACCAGGATGATATTTTGTGTATACTACTTTACCCCCTATGGGGTTCCAGTTTATGTGAACATTCCAAATCGACATAAATATTGAGATTTGAATGCAGCGGGTGTTTAAAAACTCGCTTTCGTCAACCTCTTCAATAACCACAACCTTGCCATCGCATGGAGCGAATACCCTCTTATCATCCGTTTCCTTTAAGCGTTCAGGCACTCTAAAGAAGCGCAAAACAATAATGTAGAAAATTAGAGCAATTATTAGGGTAATTGTAAAACCAACTATGCCAAGCATAAACCAGCTTAGGCAGCAAATTGCCAGTAGTACAGCTAAAATTACAATTAGTATTTTTGTTCCCTCTTTATGGATGCGCATTTTTTTTGAGTTAGGTGTTAACCTGGTCTTTGGTAGCTAAATTAACATCATAAGTTCCAAATATACAAAAACAATTGGAGCCGATAGTAGTACCGAATCAAATCTATCGAGCATTCCTCCGTGACCTGGAATAATTTTGCCAGAATCTTTAACATTCACTGCCCTTTTGAACATTGATTCTACAAGGTCGCCAAATACACCCATTGTTGAGGTTATAATACCAATGGCAACCCAATTATACAGAGAAATTTCATAAAAGAATAACGACAATACCCACGCCGCAAGAATTGTGGTAAATATCCCTCCTATTAGTCCTTCCCATGATTTTTTTGGCGAGATTCGTGGGAACAGCTTGTTCTTTCCAATGCTTAAACCAACCGCATATGCACCCGAATCGTTGGCCCAGAGTAAAATAAAAAAACCCAGTAGTATATTTGTATTGTAACCTATTTGTAGCGGAGAGTGACTGAGGGTGAAGTAGTTAAGCAGTGAAAATGGGATGGCAACGTACAAAAGCCCCAGTACCGTAAACGCAATATTGTGTATTGCTCTCTGGCGGTTTCGGTAAAGTTCTATAATGAAAATGCTTGTGACAAGCGGTATGAAGCCTAAAAATATATAGTTGCCAATAATTCCAACTGCAAATAAATAGTTGCCTATAAAAAGTACTGCCCCTAGCACTAATCCATAAAGATACTGTGGCTTAACTCTGGCCTTTAGTGTTAATCGATAAAACTCATAGAGAGTGAGTTCCATTAGCGCCAAAAAAACCAGAAGGAAACTGTATCGCCCTAGTATAATGGCGCCCACTATAAGTGTCACGAAAAGGATACCGCTTATGGTTCTTTTTACAAATGGGTTCAATCTTTTAACTCTTCAATGTGTTTTAGGGCTTTTTCCTTATTCTCTTTGTTTACGTAAACCTCGGCATCACCAATTACTGGGTACGACGAGTCTTGTTTGTCTAGCACAACTGCTTCAATACCGAAACTGTTGAGCATTTGCTTTACAATTTCTGACTGAAGTGATGTGTTTGAATACACTAGGACCCAATCTTTATCATTCATAGGTTTATTTTATTGTGGTTTATTTGGGTTTACAAGCTATGGCTTGCTTCTACTCCTCCTTCTTCTCTTCCTTCTCAGTTTTCTTCTTCTCTTCTTCTTTAATATCCTGAACTAACTCTTCGCTGCGAGTATGTGATTTCCGTTTTCCGAAAATCGCTTCTAGGTCTTCGCTAAAAATCACTTCGCGCTCAAGTAGTAACTCTGCTAGCTGGGTTAGCCCCTCTCTATTTTTTGTTAAAATGTCCTTTGCTCTGTCGTAAGCCTCTCCAATAATATTTTTAACCTCTTTGTCGATAAGTTCGGCAGTTTTTTCGCTATAGGGTTTACTAAATGCTAGCTCGTTTTGCCCCGATGAGTCGTAAAAACTAATATTTCTAATTCCCTTGCTCATACCAAAGTATGCAACCATAGCGTAAGCCTGTTTTGTCACCTTCTCTAGGTCGTTAAGCGCTCCCGTTGAAATTTGGTTAAAAATAAGTTCCTCAGCGGCTCGTCCGCCTAGTGCTGAACTCATCTCGTCCATAAGTTGTTCAGTTGAGGTAAGCTGGCGCTCTTCTGGTAGGTACCATGCAGCTCCAAGGGCTTTTCCGCGTGGTATAATTGATACTTTTAGCAATGGGCTAGCGTGTTCTAACAGCCAGCTTACAGTTGCATGGCCCGATTCGTGAAAAGCAATTGCGCGCCTTTCTTCTTTTGAAATAATTTTGTTTTTCTTCTCCAATCCCCCAATAATTCGGTCAACGGCGTCTAAAAAGTCTTGTTTTTCAACAAATGGTTTGCTCTGTCTGGCGGCAATAAGCGCTGCTTCGTTACACACATTGGCAATGTCAGCACCCGAAAATCCTGGCGTTTGCTTTGCCATAAATTCGCTATCAAAGCCTTCTTCTAGTTTCAGCGGCTTTAGGTGTACCCCAAATATTTCTTTACGCTCTTTGTAGTCGGGCAGTTCAACGTGTATCTGCCTGTCGAATCTACCAGCACGCATAAGTGCCCTGTCAAGTATATCGGCTCGGTTAGTTGCTGCAAGTATAATTACACCTTGGTTTGAAGCAAAACCGTCCATTTCGGTAAGTAGCTGATTTAGGGTGTTTTCGCGCTCGTCGTTGGACGAGAAATTTGCGTTTTTACCCCTTGCCCTTCCAATAGCATCAATCTCATCAATAAAAACGATGCAAGGTGCTTTTTCTTTAGCTTGCTTAAAGAGGTCGCGTACTCTCGATGCGCCAACGCCTACAAACATTTCAACAAAATCTGACCCCGACATACTAAAGAAAGGAACGTTTGCCTCCCCTGCAACGGCTTTAGCCAGAAGGGTTTTTCCTGTTCCTGGAGGGCCAACTAGTAAAACGCCCTTCGGTATTTTACCGCCAAGGTCTGTGTATTTCTTTGGATTTTTAAGAAAATCTACAATTTCAATTATTTCAATCTTGGCCTCTTCGAGTCCTGCAACATCCTTAAAGTCAATTTTGCTTGTTGATGATTCTTTGTCGAAAAGTTGAGCTTTCGATTTGCCCACATTAAATATGTTGCCAGCACCGCCAGCACCGCCAGCACCGTGACTCATTTTTCGGAAAATGAAAAGCCATACCCCAACTAGTAAAATGATGGGCAAAAGCCAGGTTAGGGCTTCTCCAAAGTAGTTCGGCCTATTTTCGTATGATAAATCAACACTGGGCTTGTCTACTTGAGCTTCTTGAAGTTGCCTCTCGAACGATTCAATTGAACCTATGGTAAAGTAGAAGTGAGGGCCAGATTGACTCACGTTTTTTGCGTCTTCGCCCAGCTTGCCAGAGTATTTTGAAACGCTTTGAGCCTTTAGATATACTTCAACCTTGCCTAAGTTTTTAACCAGAACCAATTTGTTCACATCGTCCTCGTAAAGCATTTTGGTTTGTACTTCATTCCACGTTGTTTCAACAGCGTCCTTACTGCCATAAAAGAAGTTAATTCCTAATATGCCTAGTATAATAACTATATATATCCAGTAAACATTAAATTTCTTTCCCCCAATGTTCATCTGGCCGCTACCCTTTTGCTGATTCGGTTTTTTATCTTGCCCTGGGTTTTTCTTATTATTTTCCATAATTTATTTTGCTTTGCCTATTTGATGGCGTAACAACGAAACTTATTGCCTTTTGTTTAAAGTGTGTTAATTAATCCTTGCGAATAATTAGTAGGTAGTTTTTTTTGCATCTGCCCATAAATCTTCGAGTTTGTAGAATTCGCGCCATTCTGTTTGAAAAATATGTACTACCACATCAACGTAATCTAGTATTATCCATATGCTATTTTCGTAACCGCCCTTTTGCCAAACTTTTTCGTTCAGAATTTCTTTGGTTTTAAACTCAACGTTATCGGCAATTGCGGCTACCTGTGTTGTCGAGTCGGCGTTGCAAATTACAAAATGCTTACAAATAGCGTTGGGTAGCATTCCCAATTCCAAACTAATAATATTATCACCTTTTTTTTCGCTTATTGCTTCTACTATACAGGCGTGTAGTTTTTCTGTATTCTCGTTATCTCTTTTTGCCATTAATTGGGTATGGATGATTATTCTGTTAATTGGCAAAGATATTATATTTTGATGTAAAAGCCAAGCGGTAAAATGGGCTTAGCTTAATTTATGGGTTGTGGTTTTTGTTAACGTACTGTTCATACTATTAGTTAGTTATGATTTTTTAAGAGGTTAATAATATTCTTTATATGCAGTTTTCTAATTCAAACAGCTAAATTTGCCCTAAATTTTCAAAATAAATGAAGGATAATAGGATTGGGAGTAAAATTGTTTGGCTTGATGAGGTTTCGTCAACAAACGAGTATGTGTCGAATTTAAAAGGTGATAATGCACAGCACGGAGTTGTTGTTGCTGCCCGAAATCAGACCCATGGTAGGGGGCAACGTGGAAATTCATGGGAGAGTGAGAGTGGAAAGAATCTCCTGTTTAGCGTATTGTTAAGACCCTGTTTTTTAGAAGTTCAGTACCAATTTTTAATTTCAAAGATATCGGCATTAGCCGTTGTTGACCTGCTTTTAGAGGTAATACCTAATATTACCATTAAATGGCCGAACGATATTTACGTTAAGGGAAATAAAATTGCCGGAATTCTTATTGAGAATAGTTTTAGTGCGGCTAACCTCGAAACCACCATTGTTGGTATTGGACTTAATGTTAATCAGTCTTATTTTGCAGATGATTTGCCCAACCCAACTTCCTTGGTGCTTGAAACAGGTAAGGAGGCAGATATTGATAGCTTGCTAGAGAGGTTTTGTAGGTGTTTTGAATTACGATATCAGCAGCTAAAGGCTGGGAGTGTTAGGCAAATATCCGACCAGTATTTCGCAAGTTTGTACCGAAGTGCTGGGTTTAATAAGTATTCAGCTAATGGTGAGGCGTTTAGTGCTCGTATAGTTGGCGTAAAGGATACGGGAATGTTGGTACTTGAAACCGATAAGGGCGAACTGAAGGAGTTCGCCTTTAAGGAGGTTTGTTTCGTTTTGTAGTTTATAACTTTGCGTTGAATGCGCTAGCAATTTGTTCTGCAATACTGTCAACGCCCTGCTGCAGCTTGCCCTTTACCATCATCTTCATCATCATATTTAGCTTTGCTTTAACGGTAATCTTCATACGGGTATCGTATGGGGCTGCAGTTTTTAGCTGTATCCATATAAAAAATTCGAAGGGAACACGGTCGTTTCCGGTATACTTAATGGTTTTATTTGGCTCTTTTTCAATTATTTTCAACCCTGCATTCTCAATTCCCTGAATGTTAAACTGGCACCAGTCGTCGCCAGCCTGCCAGTTTTCAAGTTTTGCCGTTTCTGCAAAAGGGGTGAAATTTTGAAAATTCGAAAGAACTTTAAATACATCCTCATCAACTCGTTTGATGCTAACAATTTTACTTTCTATGGTTGTCATTTTTATTACAATATTTTTAGTTGAGGCTTACTGGTGGGCAAATTTATTTTATCGTCCCCATTCGCTGGGGTTTTCTCGCCAACTTTTAAGCACGCTCAGGTGCGAATTATTTACCAGATTTACGCTAAGGGCATACTCAATTAATTCGTTATAGTTTGCCAATGCATAAAGTGGAATTTCGTACTTCTCAAAATTTTCTTTGGCTAAATCAAAGCCATAAGTAAAAATAGCGGTCATGCCTAAAACATTGGCATTGGCTTGTCTAAGGGCATCAACAGCCCTTAAACTGCTTAGTCCTGTTGATACGAGGTCTTCAACAACAACAACCCGTTGGTTTGGCTTTAAGTCGCCCTCAACTAGGTTTTCCAGGCCATGTTGTTTTGGGGCAGAGCGAACGTAAATAAACGGAAGGTTTAATGCTTCGGCAACCAGCGCTCCGTGAGCTATTGCACCCGTTGCCACTCCGGCTATTACATCAACCTTTTCAAAGTGGTCTTTTATGGTTTTTACAAACCCATCTCGTATTACATTTCGAGCATCGGGGTACGATAAAACTTTTCGGTTGTCGCAGTATATTGGCGAAAGCCAACCCGATGCCCATGTAAAAGGGTTTGCAGGATTCAGTTTTATTGCGTTAATTTCGACTAGCTTTGAAATAATTTTATTGTCCATGGCTAATGTTTATTCGATTTATTTTGGTTCTCGCAAAATTATTTTGCTTTCGGAATGTAAAGAGCATTTTGAAAACAAAGAGGGTCTCTTTGTAAAATGCTCCAGTGTCGATGACCTTGCAAAAATACTCGTTTTTTTTAAATCCTCAAGGCAAAGTGTTGTTTACCTTTTTGGTGCTAGCAGTAACCTTCTCCTCCAATGGGTTACAGAAACTTTTAAATTTATCGAAGCGGCTGGTGGCTTGGTGATTAATGAGTTTGGTCAAATTCTTTTAATTGAGCGGAATGGGGTTTGGGATTTACCAAAAGGAAAGGTTGAACTTGGCGAACAGACCAATCAGGCAGCTTTGCGTGAGGTAGAGGAGGAGTGCGGTGTGAAAAACCTTTCGATTGAAAACAAGATTACAGATACCTACCATACATACGACTTGGAGAACGAGACGGTGATAAAAAAAACGCATTGGTACTTAATGCGCTACTCAGGTAACGATAAACTTACCCCTCAACGCGAAGAGGGAATTACTCAGGTATTATGGGTTAACTTGGACGATATTCGAATTTACTTGCAGAGCACATTCCCGTCAATAGTTGATGTATTTAGCGTTATGGGTATGCTTTAAATTTCGCCCTTTGAGCGAAGCAGATTAAAGAAAAACATTTCGAAGTTTTCTTTGGGCGATTGTGCGGGCGATGTTACCAGCCTTTTGTCGGGGCCTACTAAAAAGTAGGTAGGGTAGGCTCGTATATCAAAATCTTTTATTACGTCGGGCTTGTTACCGTAGTGTAAAAAGGTCCAGTTGTAGCTATTCTGCCCAAGAAAATTCTTTAGGTCATTAATATCGGTATCAACCGCAATGGTTACAATTTCAAGTTTATCTTTATACTTCTCGTATATCTTTTCAAGTAATGGGAATTCTTGCAAGCATGAGTAGCTGGTGGTTGTACAAAAATTTAGGTAAACATATTTGCCTTCAAACTTACTGAGACTTACAAGTTCGTCGTTTATGGTATATAGTTCGAAGGGCGACGGAGCAAAACCGGGTAGTAGTCGGGTAACTTTTTGTCGAATATTTTCGGCTATCAAAAGGTTCTCTGCAATTAGTGTTTGTGAGTAAAGTGAATCGAGGATTGTAAGCAACGCCCCACGCGAGAAACGATCGTCAAAAAAACCATCGTGTAACCCTTTTAGTATTACTAGTTCCAGTAGCGAATCATTTTTCAGCACATCGTCTTGCGAGAGCGTTTTTTTTAGCTGCTGGTAACTTCTTTGGCTTGTAACCTCGTTAAGTGCAGCGCTCCCTTCGTTTGAACGAGCAAAAAACAGGAAATATTTATCGTACAAAAGGTTGAATAGTTCCATATAGGCAGGGTTATTATACCTTATGGGTTTGCTCTGAAAATAAATACTTGAAATGCTGCGCGATTGCTGCATAAGTGCCAGCTGGCTTAGTAATCCGTAACGATAGGTTCGGTAGTCGTTGAAAAACGGATTGTCGTATTTTTTAAAAATGCTTTCGATTTCATTTTTTAGTGAGTCAAGCGGTGGGGTTGGTTTGCCGTCGTATGCATCTTTAACTATCACATTAAAATGTTCGTTAAAGTTAAGGTCGAAAGTGCTAATTAGGTAGTTTAAATCGTTTGGCTGCAAGTTCTTTATGCCAATATGCAGGTCAACTTCAACAAAATACGGATTTAGCCTTTGGAGTTCTGTTTTAGGTTCGTTATCGGGCAAAACAATTTCGTACTTTTTGCCGGGTTCAATAAATAGGTATGCACGGTATACTCCTAGCTGGCTAAATATGAAACTTGTTTCATTAACTTTAAGGTTGCAGGTAAAGTGGCCCAATTCACCAACGGTGCATTGGGCAATAGCTTCTTCTGTTTGGGTTATGTAATCGGAGTATTTATAGAATATTAACTCCTGACCAGCGTATGTGGGGGCATTGCCCGACAGCACCACCTGGGCATTGCTAAAAGTTATAATATTAAGTATTGTCAGCGCAAGTAGGATAATTCTTCTTAAAAAAGCCATACACAATGGAGTTGGTATTGTTTACTTAACGCTAAAAGTACTTTTTTATGTCAATATTCTTTGGTAAAAATTTTGTAGCGTCGCCCTTATTAATAATAATATCTCTCACAATGGTTGAGTTTATTGGCGTATGCTCGGGCGAAGTAAGTATAAAAACAGTCTCAATTTCGGGTCGCATAGCTTTGTTCACTTGCCCTATGGCGCGTTCATACTCAAAGTCAGCCGACGTCCTTAGTCCTCTTATCAGAAAATTAGCTCCTTTCTTGTGACAAAAATCAACGGTAAGTCCATCGAAACTCGTTACCTCAACTCGGCTCTCATTGCCAAAAACATCGTTAACCATGCTTAGCCTTTGCTCAACACTAAAGAGCGTTTTTTTTGATAGATTTTGGCCCACTGCAATAATTACTTTGTCGAAGAGATTTATGGCTCGTTTTACTATCTCCTCATGCCCAATGGTAAAGGGGTCGAATGTGCCAGGGAATACCGCTATTCTTTTCATCTGTCTGTTTTTTGTTTTTTAAGATGCTGATGGAGCACCCATATGATAATCATTGCCGTGTGTGGTAATTTTATTTCTATGGATGGATCATTAGTCCATTCTTTTTTAATTTAACAAAGGGCAAAGATAACATCTTTTTTACAGATGTTGGCCTTGCCCTTTGCCAGAAGAGAGTTTGATTTATGGTACTAAACTATTTGCTCTGCATTTTTAACTTTTTCGTTAAGTAGTACGTAGTCAAGCACATCGCCAATGTTGTCGAAATAGCTGAATTTTAGTCCCTTAATGTAAATATCTTTAATTTCTTCTATATCATTAATATTCTCTTTCGATAGGATTATCTCTTTGATACTGGCTCTCTTAGCGGCCAAAATTTTCTCTTTAATTCCTCCCACGGGTAATAATTTACCCCTTAGGGTAATCTCACCAGTCATAGCCGTGCTTTTTCTAATTTTACGCTGCGTAAATGCCGATAGTATAGAGGTTATCATAGTTATACCAGCCGATGGACCATCCTTTGGTATTGCTCCTTCGGGTACATGCAAATGAACGTCCCAGTTCTCAAAATCCTCTGGGTTTAGGTTAAAGTGCTTACTGTTCGATTTTATATATTGTAAGGCAATTACAGCCGATTCTTTCATCACGTCACCCAAGTTTCCGGTTATGGTAAGTTTACCCTTCCCCTTACTTAGGCTGGTTTCAATAAAAAGTATTTCGCCACCAACGCTGGTCCAAGCAAGACCAGTTGCTACGCCAGCCAGCTCGTTGCCTTGGTAAATATCTTTAAGGTATTTTGGTGAACCTAGTACTTTTTTTAAATCAGTTAAACTAATGGTTTTGCTGTACTCCTCACCAAAAGCTATGCTTTTGGCTGCATATCGGGTAATTTTTGCAATACGCTGATTTAAGGCCCTAACTCCGCTTTCGCGAGTGTACCCTTGAATGGTTTCTTCTAGAGTTCGTGCGGGAATGCTAAGCTGTTTTTTTGTTACTCCGTGGTTTTTGAGCTGCTTGGGTATAAGATGCCTTTTGGCTATCTCTACTTTTTCTTCCATTATATAACCGCTCATTTCTATCATCTCCATCCTGTCGCGAAGGGCAGGGTTAATGTCCGAAATGCTGTTAGCGGTTGTAATGAAAAGTACTTTCGAGAGGTCAAAGTCCACATCAAGGTAATTGTCGTGGAACGTGTTATTTTGTTCCGGATCCAGAACCTCAAGCAGTGCCGAGGCTGGATCGCCATGAAAATCTCTACCAATTTTATCAATCTCATCGAGAATGAAAACAGGATTCGACGATTTGACCTTTTTTAGGTTCTGAATAATCCGACCGGGCATAGCCCCAATGTAAGTTTTTCGGTGACCTCTAATCTCGGCCTCATCGTGCAGGCCACCTAACGATATACGTGCATATTTTCTGTCGAGCGCCGTTGCAATGGATTTTCCCAGTGAAGTTTTTCCAACTCCAGGAGGGCCGTAAAGGCATATGATAGGCGATTTCATATCACCTTTTAACTTAAGTACAGCCAAATGCTCAAGTATACGTTCCTTAACCTGCTCTAGCCCAAAGTGGTCTTGGTCTAGCACTTTCTTAGCTCGTTTAAGGTCGAAATTATCCTCGGTAAATTCGTTCCATGGCAAATCCAGTAGCAGCTGAACGTAGTTTAGCTGCATAGAGTAATCGGGAGCCATAGGATTTATGTTACTTAGTTTTGTGGCTTCTCGCTCAAATATTTCGGCTGTTTCTTTATCCCACTTTTTTGTGCTGGCCTGCTTACGCATCTCTTCAACTTCCTTCTCATTAGGACTTCCGCCCAGCTCATCCTGTATGGTTTTCATTTGTTGATGAAGAAAATATTCGCGCTGTTGCTGGCTCATATCCGTTCTAACTTTTGTTTGGATATCGTTTTTTATTTCCAGCAGCTGTATTTCTCGCCCCATCAGTTCTAAAAGCAAATCGCTCCTGCTTTTCAGGTCATTCTGCTCAAGAAGTTTTTGCTTGTCGGGTGCAGGCAGCTCAATGTTTGAACAAATAAAGTTGATTAAGAAGTAATGGTTATCAATGTTTTTTATCGCAAATGCTGCTTCTTGCGGCATATTAGGCGATAAATTTATAATTTTAATGGCAAAGTCTTTTACCGAGCTAATTAGTGCTTCAAGTTCCTTATTGCTTTCGTTCGTATGATTGTCAACAAGTGCTTTTACTGAGGCCAGAAAGTAGGGTTCGGTAGCTACGTATTCGAGTACCTGAAAACGGTGTAACCCTTGAAGAATAACAGACGTGCTTCCATCGGGCATTTCCAGAACCTTTAGTACACGGGCAATGGTACCCATATTAAAAAGATCTTTCGTTTCTGGATCCTCAATTTTTGCATCCATTTGCGAAACTGCCCCCAAAAACTTCGTTTTTTTGGTGAGACTCTTAACTAATTTTACCGATTTGTCGCGACCCACGGTAATAGGCAATACCACGCCCGGGAACAGAACCGTATTGCGCAATGCTAGTATAGGCAGTGTTTTGGGCATATCTTTAACATCGAAATCCCCACTATCTTCGGTGAATAGTGGTATAAATTCTGAATCTTGGTCAAAGGAATCTGATAGGAATGGTGAAGCTATTTTTATTTCAAAATTTTTACTCATATTTCTGTTTTGATAATGATTTGTATGACAAATTGGCGTAACTCTGTTGTGCTAAACCTGAGCATACAGGTAGTGCAATCGCTATGCCAATTTTTAAATGCTTAACGTTTCTTTCTATTGCTTTGTTTAGTTAACAGCTAGTGCCTATAGCATGCCGTGTTTTCAAATATGTAGGTAAGTATTTGTTTGTCCTCTTCAGAAAGTTCTAAGCCTCTTCGCTCCATAGCCTTTTGTGCCGTTTCAAAAGCTTGACTTGTTTTATAAACCGAGAAACCTTGCGCCCCTCCCCATGAAAAACTGGGTATAAAATTTCGAGGAAAACCATCGCCAAAAATATTTGCGCTAACCCCAACAATTGTTCCTGTGTTAAACATGGTGTTTATACCACATTTGCTGTGGTCGCCCATTATTAAGCCACAAAATTGCTGACCAGTGTTAACAAACCCTCCTTTTTTGTAGTTCCATAGTTTTACAATGGCGTAGTTGTTCTTTAGGTTCGAGGTGTTTGTGTCGGCACCAATGTTACACCATTCGCCAATAACGGAGTTTCCCAAAAAACCATCGTGAGCTTTGTTTGTGTATCCAAAAATTACACTGTTATTTACTTCACCACCTACTTTTGAGTAGGGACCAATGGTTGTTGGACCATATATTTTAGCGCCTAATTTAAGTCCAGAATGCTCGCAAAGCGCGAATGGACCTCGTACTAAGGAGCCCTCCATAACTTCAGCATCTTTACCTATGTAAATTGCACCCTGTTGCGCATTCAGTACGCTGCACTCAACAATAGCACCCTCTTCAATAAAAATTCTGTCGGTATTTACTGCGTGGTTACTGGCTGAAATTGGGGCAGATACTCGCCCTTTTGTAATTAGGTTGAAGTCATTTTCAATGGCCATACCGTTTTTGGCGTATATGTCCCACAGGTTAAGTACTTCTTCTATCTCTTCGTTTAGTTCGAAGGTTTTGTCGAATATTTTAAGGTCTTCTTGAAAGCCTATTTTAGGCATATATGGCAAAATGGCAGCAATTACGCTTCCTTCTTTCGTGAGCGCTTCGCCACTATTTAATTTTTTAATTGCTTGAATAATGCTCTGGCTCGGAAGAACGCCGCCATTTATTAGTGTGAAACTCCCATCTTTTTGGGTTGGCTTAAACTTTACACTTAGGTAATCGACGGTTAGCGACTGCGCTTCGGTATTCAGCATTTTTTCCCATTTCTCTTTAATGGTTAGTATCCCAATCCTAATCATACAAACGGGTCGTGTAAATGTCAGTGGCAGTAGTTGTTCTCTCCTGTTATCGTCAAATAGTATTATGCTGCTTTTCATTTGTTTGTTTTTTATGGGTTACAGTTTTTTGTGCAAGCATAAAAATACAATAAAAAAAGGAACAACTTTAGGTTGCTCCTTTTTAAAAGTGTTTGTGTATTAATTTATACCCAAAAAAGCAATGTTTAGTTGCCTTTATTGCTGTCCATGTGCTTTTTGTACTTAGTCATAAACTTGTCAATACGACCAGCAGTGTCAACCATTTTCATTTTACCAGTGTAAAATGGATGTGATGTATTCGAGATCTCAACCTTTACTAGCGGATACTCAACGCCATCAACATCTAGGGTTTCTCTTGTGTTCACAGTCGATTTGGTGATGAAAACATGATCGTTTGACATGTCTTTGAACGCCACCAGTCGATAATTTGTTGGATGAATTTCCTTTTTCATTTTAAAGTATATTTATCTTTTAAAAACTCTTTACTAACCAAAATTTAGGACTGCAAAAGTATCAACTCTTCTGATAATTACAAAATAACCAGTAAGTTTTTTATAAAAAAGATTTTAAAAGTAGAAAATACGATGCTCGTGTTAGTTTCTTTTTGTAAATCTTGTGAGTAATCGTAAAAATTCAATGTAAAGCCATACTAATGTAACCATTAGTCCAAAAGCGCCATACCACTCCATATGCTTAGGCATCTGCATTGCTGCGCTTCGCTCAATAAAATCGAAATCCAGCGTAAGGTTAAGTGCAGCAATTCCGATAACCACAAGGCTTATAATAATTCCAACTAGCCCGCTATCGTGAATAAATCCGATGTTAACACCAAACATACCCAATATAAACGAAATAAAATACATAAGTGCAACTGCGCCAGTGGCTGCAAACACGCCTGTGCGAAATTTATCGGTAACTTTAATGGTGCCTGTGCGGTACAGCAGTAACATTAAAAAGAATGTGGCAAAAGTTAGGCCAACCGCTTGGGTTATTATGCCTAAGCCGTACTGTGTAGCCATAATTGCCGACAATCCGCCCAGGAGCAACCCCTCGAGTACAGCGTATATTGGTGCTGTAATATGTGCCAAACGTGGGGAAAATGCTGTTATTAATGCTGTTATAAAGCCTCCAATGCCGCCTATGGCCATCCACATAGTAAGTGATGGGGCTCCGGTGGACGCAAGGTTCCAAGTGTATACTGCTCCCAAAACAACTAAACCTAGCATAGCTAGCGTTTTGTGCTTTGTTCCCTGAACGGTCATAACCTCGGTTGAAGTTACGGATTGCTGTTTTCTGAAAATTTGCTCGCTTAAAGCAGGATTCGATGATTTGTACATTTTATACTTTAATTTGAGTTGATTAATTGACAACAAATTTTATCAAATTGCATACCACTTGTTTTAAGCCTGCCATTTTGCCGCTTAAGTAAACTGAAAATCTTATTTTTCTTTAATATTTCGCTATTTTTGTTTTATGATTGAGCGTGATTATTTGATGCGAATTTTGAAGCAGTTTCTTGATGTTTTGCAAAAACTCATAAACGGCTATAATCCTGAACAGGACGAATACATAGAGGTACAACTGAACGAACTGTGCGAGAATTATGTGGGAATTGATATACCCTTTGTTGAGAATAATGATATAGATCGTATTCTGGATATTACCAAAGGGCTTTCGCCCAGCGACGCCGTAGCAAAACTAGCCATACTTTCTGAGCTGCTTTACGCTTTGGTAACCCTGCCTATACCTAATACTTCTAGTAGGAATGTGACAGAAAAAGCACTGGTTTTATTTTTACATATTGATAAGGAAAGCAGAACGTTTTCTTTTGAAAGGCAGCAGCGTATTGCCCATTTGCGAAATCTACTTGGCGAGTAATACCTCTAAATTAAGAATGGCACGAAGCGTAGTATAGCTTTATCAATACTTACTGCCCTTTGTTCACCTCAGGTGTAAATGTTAACTTACTATTTTTTATTTGGAAGTAGTGCCCGGATTGGTTTATGCCGTTACAAATACTACAAACCCCACAATTATTCTGAATCTAGCTCAAAAAGTAGCTGGTCGCCAATCCACGCTCGATGTTCACTGTTCGATGTGGACATTTTTTCGGCAATAGCTATCACTTTTTGCCTATGCGTAGTGTTGCGAAGCGCAATTTGGCGAAGTGCAAACTCAATGTTATTCATATTGCTTGCAATGGTGGTTTCATCGTAATCGTCAATTATATCAATGTAGGGGGCGAAAACCACCTCTTTAATAATTTCTTCGCTTGCTGCAATACGCCCAACAAGTATAAGCCCCGCTTTAATAAGAAAATCGTTATGGCTAAGGCACCACTCAATACTTTTCGACAGGCCGTATTCGGATTTCCAAAATAGGTTTGTGCAGGTTTGCTCCACAATTTCGGCATTTGTAAAGTCTTGCGACCAGGTGTCCATTTGATTAATTGTAACCTCTTTGGGGTCGTCAATCATTGATGCCAAAATTTTACATTCTCTAATTTCTTGCTGGTAAAGTAAAAGGGCTAGCTGGTGGTCGTATTTATAGGAGTCGGCAATTTCTTTTAGCTCGGTAATTATTACTCCATAGTTTACCTTATAGTTTAGCCCTAAATATGATAGGTTATGAGAGATAGCTCCGTTCCTTCGGTTCTTAATTTCCTCAATAATTATTTGTAATGTCATATGTTTATTTATCTATTTTCAGAAGAATGTTTTGAACATCCATACTTTAGCCATTTGTGCGTACATTAAGACTATTACATAGATGTTTTATATTTTTGCACAATATAGTAATACTTAGGGTGTTTTTTGTATAAGTTTTTAACTTTGAACCCTACTCATTCAGGTTTATGCAGAAAAGGATTGGCAAATTTATTACTAATTTATTCCCGGACAAGGAGTTCTTGCGTAATTTTCTGACTCTTTTTACGGGGTCTACTTTAAGTCAGTTTATCCCTTTTCTGGCTGGGCCTCTGATTGCACGACTTTACGCTCCATCTGATTTTGGATTGTATGCTTTACTCTCATCAACGGCTGGTTTGGCTTCAATAGTTGCTACGGGGTCGTATGAGTTTGCTGTTTTAACTAGCGATACCGATGATGAAGCCGATTCGTTATCGTTATTATCAAGTTTACTGTCTTTTATCTTTTCGTGTGTTGCTTCAGTGGTTCTGTTTCTGATTGTGCTTTTTGCAAAGCCTTGGGGTACTACTTCTTTTGGCTATGTCTGGTTCTTAGTGCCTCTTTTTGTTGTGTTTCAAGGTGTACTAAATGCCACTGGGTATAGGCTTAACAGGCAGCAAAAGTATGGGGTTATGGCTAAGGGGAGATTGTTGCGTACTGCCATAATGACAAGCGCTCAGGTATTGTTGGGCCTTTTCAGTCTCCCTTGGGGTTTATTTCCTGGTATGCTTACAGGGCATTTTTCAGCGGCATTATACCAACTTAAAAGTGTGAGGCATTATTTTTACAGCGCCTTTCGAAGTTTTTCGGTTAAAAATATTAAAACGCTAGCGATAAAGTATTATAGGTTTCCAGCATTTTTAATGCCAGCTCAGCTAGTTAACGAACTGTCTGTTCAGGCCCCTGTTTTCTTACTTAAATCGTTTTTTAGTACGGCAGCTGTTGGACTTTACGCATTACCCCAAAAGTTTTTGAATTTGCCTGTTGCCCTAATTGGTAATTCCATAGGTCAGGTGTTTTTTCAGAAAGCAGTTGAGCAAAAAAACCAACCCGAATCGTTAGCTGCAACAACCCTTTCACTTTTTCGGTTTTTATTCCGTATCGGGGTTATTCCTTTTTCGGTAATGCTTGTGTTTGGAGATACGATTTTTGCTTGGCTGTTCGGAGTGCAATGGTTGCAATCGGGTTTATTTGCTCAAATGCTTAGCCCTTGGCTACTTTTTGTGTTGGCAGGCTCGCCCATATCTAAATTGTTTACGGTGTTAGATAGGCAAAACCAAAGTTTATGGTTTAACCTAGTGTTGTTGGCTCTTCGTGTTGCAGGGTTGGTTGCGGGTGCACTGTTTTTTAGTTCTCAAGTTGCTGCGGTATTTCTTTTTTCACTGTTGAGCTTTTTGTACTGGGTGTTTCTTACATTCTATATTTTGAGATTGGCAAGGGTTAGGGTTTTTCCAATTATTGTTGAAACTTTTGTGACTTGGATTATAGTGATTTTGCCGATGATAATTGTTAGATTCGTTTTGATTTAATCTCAATGAGTAGTTTTTATGAGAAAGATTATTACTGCATATAACGATGGGGGCGGGTGGAGCCATTACCACAATATTGATGTAAAAGGTTATGCTTTTGATAGTAAAGGCAATATGCTTTCTGGCGTTAGCTTGGCAAGTGCCATTGCCTCTGCCCAAACCGTTGAAGAGCTGGCGGAGCTTGCCCTGTCGCTAAACGGTCTGTATTGTGCCGCTGGGATTTCGCCTGTTGGCGCTTTCGCTCTGGTCGATAAAGTTCGTAGCATCCCCTTGTTTTATGCTCCTTCGTCTACGTCCGTTCTATTTTCCGATAACCCATATATTTTTCAACAAACAAACGAGCTAAATAGTAATTCTGTGCTTGAGTTTCAATCGGCAGGCCACTGTTTAGGCGATAAAACATTGCTTAATGGGGTTAAACAGGTTGAGGCTTCTACTTTAGTCATTTTCAGCAATTCTGTTTGGCAAAAGGTTGCGTATTTTTCGTATGCAACACAATATGAAAGGAAGCAAACGTACGATGATGCGAAGCAAAAACTCCGCTTGGTACTCGATAATTGTATGCATCGAATGGTAAAAAGTATTGCAAACAGACATATTGCAGTACCTTTAAGTGGGGGGTACGATTCACGCTTTATTGTTGCTTGGCTTACCCTTAATGGGTATAAAAATTTCACAACCTTTACCTATGGACGCTCTGGTAATAGCGAAATGCTGATGGCACAGCGAGTATCTGAAACCCTGGGATGCCAGTGGTTACCTATAGTTTATACCGACGCTATGATTAAAAGTATTGCCAGCGATGATTTTTTTGAACCCTACGTTAGGTTCGCTTCAACAGCTTGCTCAATGCCTTTTTTTCAGGATTATCCTGCAGTTAATTCGATGGTTAAGGGTAATGCCTTGCCTAAAGGGACGGTTGTTATTCCGGGCCATTCGGGCGATACGCTTGCGGGTAGCTGGCTAAGGTCTGATTACAAGAATATGCCTAAGGATAAAATTGCTGATGCTATTATCCATAATTTTCATAGGTTTATTAACTTGTCCAAATCAGAAAAAAACTCTCTTCATAATATTGCTAATGATTTTGTTGCTTCGCTCCATAATTGTTTGCCTTACAGTGTAATGGATTGGTGGAATATGAGGGAGAGGCAAGCCAAGTTTATTGTAAACTCTTGTAGAGCGTATTCGTTTTTTGACTTTGATTTTCGATTGCCGCTGTTTGACGATGAACTGATAGATTTTTTTAAATTTTTACCCTTTAGTTACAAACTTCATAAGAAGTTATACAATGAAACCTTAGAGGAGTACTACTTTAAACCACTGGGGTTAACCTATACCAATGATTTACAACTTACAAGAAGAGATTATATTTTAAGACAAGCTAAGGGGATGATTAAAAAAACATTCCCAATTTTAGACAAATTTAGGAGACCTTTTACTGACAATATATGCTATGCTGAGATAGCAAGTCAGCTATACAACCAGTACGGGTTGAGCATTGATGAGGAGCGTATACGTAATCCCAAAAGTTTAAATGCACCTATCGCAAACTGGTATTTGACTGTTTTGTCACAAAAATTACCCAATTGGTATTGTTTGGAACGAAATAATACTTAAATTTGCAGTCGCAAAACGGTGGATGTAGCTCAGTTGGTTAGAGCGCTGGATTGTGGTTCCAGAGGTCGCCGGTTCAAATCCGGTCTTCCACCCCAAAAAAAGGGTTTTGAGATTTTTCTCAAAACCCTTTTTTTTATTAACTCGTTTTGATACTTTTGCTAGGTAAATTAGTGTGTTAGTCGTTCTTTTTTTTAGCTGGGATAGGGTGGTTTTTTTTACTTCATTCTTAAATTATGTGAAAAAAAAGAGAATTATAGCTTGCTATGTTGTTTTTTTTACTAACTTGTGATTAATTTAGGATTAGTTTGTAATGATATGCGTAATGCAAAAACCATAGTAAATTTGATTAGTGACCAATATATGATTAGTCACCCAAACTACTTTTATAAGGAGGTGGTTTACTTCTCTGGACGCATATACGATCCAAAGGTATCGCCGTTTTTGAGTTTATCTGATATTTTTGTTGATCAGATTGACATAAAACTTGTTGAGGAAAGCGCCATAAGCAAAAAAATCACCACCAAGGCCTGCTTCTTTTTCAAAAATTAGTATTTTACTTTATTATTGGCTGTGCAAACAGTTTAATATCATTAGCGGTTATTTCGTTTTCGCTGAGTATAATTAGTCGTTCAACAACGTTTCTTAATTCCCTTATATTACCAGTCCAACTAAACTTTTTTAGTGCCTCAAGCGCATCAGCCGATATTTTGCGAGCGGGAATACCATACTCATTACATATTATTTCAATAAAGTGGTTAACGAGTACTGGTATATCATCTATCCGTTCGCTAAGTGGTGGTACTTGAATAATTATAACGCTTAATCGGTGAAACAGATCCTCTCTAAAGTTTCCTGAATCAATCTCTTTCTGCAAGTTTTTGTTCGTTGCGGCAATAATCCTCACGTTCACGTTTATATCTTTATCGCTTCCAACCCGTGTTATTTTACTTTCCTGAAGTGCTCTTAGTACTTTGGCTTGTGCGCTAAGGCTCATATCGCCAATTTCATCGAGAAATAGCGTGCTCTCGTTGGCTTGCTCAAACTTTCCTTTACGTTGCTTTATGGCCGAGGTAAATGCACCTTTTTCGTGTCCAAAAAGCTCGCTCTCAATTAGCTCGCTCGGTATCGCAGCACAGTTAACCTCTACTAGCGGCATCTCTGCTCGGTTGCTTTTTTCGTGTAGCCAGCGGGCAACTAGCTCTTTCCCAGTTCCGTTTGGCCCTGTAATAAGTACGCGTGCATCGGTTGGTGCAACGCGGTCAATTAGTTCTTTAACATTCACTATGGCTTCCGATTCGCCAATTATGTCATATGTTTTTAGTACCCTTTTTTTGAGTGTTTGGGTTTCTTTAACAAGCCTGTTTTTATCGGTTGCATTACGAATGGTTATGAGAATGCGGTTTAAATCGAGGGGTTTTTCTAAAAAGTCGTAAGCTCCTTTCTTTATAGTTTCAACTGCGGTGTCGATATTCCCGTGTCCCGATATCATAACTACAGGTGTTTCGACCGATATTTCTTGAAGTTTTTCAAGAACCTCAATTCCGTCCATTTGCGGCATTTTTATATCGCACAGCACCAAGTCGTAGCCATTTTTTGAAAATAGTTCTATGGCCGATTCGCCATCTTCAGCAGTATCTACCGAGTGTTTTTCGAATTCGAGAATTTCTTTAAGCGAGTTGCGAATTGCTTTTTCGTCGTCAATTACTAATATTTTTGACATATACTTAATGATGTTAATTGCCTGAAAGTTTGTGTTTTACAAATATAGCAATAAGTGAATATTTATTGGCATTCTGGGGTGCAAATTTTAAAATGCTTAGCTAGCTTGTGGTTTATGCCAACTTTAGTTTGGCAAATTTTAGAAGTAGGCTTTTGGTCCCAGCTGCTCTAAACTCAACGGTTGCCTTCTTGTTTTGCCCTTCGCCTTCAATGGCCGTTACTTTTCCTGGGCCAAACCTGTCGTGTAAAACCAGCATACCTTCTTCAACACTTTCGGGAGCGATATATGCTTTGTTGTCTATGTTAGGTTTATTTGTTGCTGTATCTAACCGGGTAAGTTTTCGCTGGGAACTATTATCCACGGGTTTTTTCTCGGCTGTAGCCTGAAAGGTTGAGGGATTGCTTCGCATACCGTTTCTCTGGTTGTTGCCAAATCCAAAGGTTGCATCTTTAAAGCCCGAATCCGTTTCATCATCGTCAACAAAGATGGGATCTATTTCAGCAATAAATCGGCTGGGTATGCCCGATGTTAAAGTTCCCCACTTGTATCGCACCTGTGCGTGCGATATTGTGGCCTCTTTGGCTGCGCGGGTTAAGGCAACATAAAACAACCTGCGTTCCTCTTCCAGCTCATCTATTGATCCAGTTGTCATTTTCGAGGGGAAAAGATCTTCTTCAACTCCAGCTAAAAAAACGTAATCAAATTCGAGGCCTTTAGCCGAGTGTATGGTCATAACCGAGACCTTATCTTTGTCCTCTGGTTTGTCGTTGTCGGCGTCGGTAAGTAGCGAAACGTTTTCGAGATAGTCGGCAAGTGTTGAAAGTTCAGTTACTCCCTCTTCCTTTTGAATATCGCTAAATTCCTTAATACTATTTAATAGTTCTTCAATATTCTGAAGTCTAGTAACGCCCTCAATGGAGCCATCGGCTTTATACTCTTTAATTAAGCCTGCGTTCATAACTATTGTTTGCGCAGCCTCGTAAGCTTCGGCGGTATAGGCAATTGTACCCATTTGGCTAATTAGACTGCAAAAACTTGTTACCTTTGATATAGCTGCTGCATTTAAGCCGGGATTATGTTCGGCAAGTTTTGATATTGTAACCCAAATACTCTGGTCTTTTTCGTTGGCAGCAGTTTGAAGTCGTTCCATAGTTGTTGCACCAATTCCGCGTGCCGGGAAGTTGATAACTCTCTTTAGCGCTTCGTCGTCATTTGGATTTACCGTAAGCCTAAAGTAAGCTATGGTATCCTTAACCTCTTTGCGTTGATAGAATGATAAGCTGCCGTAAACGCGGTAGGGTATATTTCGTTTTCGGAGCGATTCTTCGAATAATCTCGATTGGGCATTCGTTCTGTATAGAATGGCCACATCTTTATAGTTTACGTTGTCACGTTGGGTTACTTCGGAAATTGCGGAGGCTACCATAAAGCCCTCTTCCTGATCAGTATATGCCTTTATGATTTTAATTTTTTCGCCAATATCGTTGGCCGAGAAAGAGGCTTTTTTTATCTGTTTTTTATTTTTGGCAATAACGCTGTTGGCTGCATTAACTATGGTTTGGGTTGAGCGGTAGTTCTGCTCAAGTTTAAAAACCTTGTAGTTGGGGTAATCGTTTCGGAAGTTGAGGATATTCTCAATTTTTGCTCCTCGAAACGAGTAAATACTTTGCGCATCATCGCCAACTACGCATACGTTATTATGGGTTGCAGCCAGTTTTTTTACAATTATGTACTGGCTATAGTTTGTGTCTTGGTACTCGTCAACTAGTATGTACTTAAATTTTTCCTGATATTTTGCCAGCACATCAGGGAAATCACGGAAAAGAATATTGGTGTTCATTAGTAGGTCGTCAAAATCCATTGCCGACGATTTAAAACAACGTTGCGAGTATATTGCATATATTTTTGCAATCTCGGGTTTGCGTGTTTGCCTGTCGAACGAAACTAGCTGCGTATTGGCAGCGTATGCCTGTGGTGTAATGAGGTTGTTTTTTGCCGATGAAATACGACTTAAAACCTCCTTGGTTTTATATGTTTGAGTCTCGAGTTTAAGCTCTTTTATAATTGAGGTGATGAGGCTTTTTGAGTCGGCCGTGTCGTAAATGGTAAAGGAGGTAGCAAAGCCTAGCTTGTCGGCTTCGGCCCGCAGAATACGCATAAACATTGAGTGGAAAGTGCCCATCCATAGCTGTTTAGCCATTTTGTCGCCTACCACCGAGCCGATACGTTCCTTCATTTCCTTTGCGGCCTTGTTGGTGAACGTTAATGCAAGAATACTCCACGGAGGAACTCCTTGTTTTAATAGGTGGGCTATTCGGTAGGTAAGTACTCGGGTTTTGCCCGATCCAGCACCGGCAATAATAAGCGCCGGCCCGCTGGTTGAGGTAACGGCCTGGTGTTGTACTTCGCTAAGTTCATCTAAGTATTGCACTGTTTATATTGTTTTTTTATTGATGGAAATTTTATTGCAAAGGTACTTTCATATGTTGAAACAGAAAGGACAATTTATGTATTGTGAATAACTTTTTAAACAACAAAGAGGTTGACGTAGTGATCAACCTCTTTGTTGTTTGTTGATTAGCCTTAGTAACTATCCGCAGATAGAGTAAGCTCTAGCCTTAGCCATTACCTCTTTGGTGTGTTGCCTTAGTAACATTTTCAGCTCTTTTGCCTCTTCTGAGGACATTTTTGAAGTGCACTTTGCTGCGATGTATTGATCTTCTGCTTTGTCGCAGCCATCTGGGTCGGCATCAGTGGCGGTTGCCTTGTCACAATAGTAGTTTTCGCCTTCGTCGTTAACAATGTAACAGTTTCCTTCTTCTTCTAATGGGCAGCAAATAGTAGGTTCTTCGCATGCGAGGAACTCAGTTGGAAGTTCGAATGCCAAACAAACATCCTCTTCGACTTTGGGGTTACAGCCCCATAAAACTAAGCCTAAGAATCCCGATAAGATAAGAGGAATAAGAATTTTAATATTTTTCATAGTTGTAAATTTTAGTTTATCTTTTTAGTTTGTTTAAGTGGTATGTAATTATTTGGTTGAATTTCTCTGAATTTTGGTAGCCTGTATACACCTGATTATCAATAATAAATGATGGAGTTCCTTTTAGTTTCAAAGTTTCGAAATCGGCTACGTTCTGGGCAAGATACTCTTCGGCTTCGCCACCTAAAATGCATTCGGCCACGTATATATCTTTCTCAATAAACTCGTTAACCATATCTCTAAAGTCGTTGGTTACAACCACCTTACTATTGCTTAGCAATAATTCGTGAAGATAGGTGTAATCTCCGTATTTGTTTACACAAACTGCTGTTCGCATAGCGTTTTGAGTGTCGATACTATTTGATTTTACTGTTAAACGCATAACAAGTTTCACTTTTCCGTTATTAATATACTCCTTTTCGAGGTTGGGGAAAACGTCGGTAAAAAAAAGTTTACAGTAGCTACAGCTGTAACTTGAGTACATAAATATAGCCAGTGGGGCATTGCTATCGCCAAAAACAATATCCAATGGTCTATGACTAAATATTGTAGAGGAAACCTCGACCTTATTTTTTGATGAGAAGTACTGCCCGAGCCTAATACCAATTAATGCTACTATTATCACTGATATGGTAATGGATATTATTAGACTCCAGTTACTTCCGCCATTTTTATTCTTCATCGGTTTCCTTCTTTTCTCTTTCTCCTCGGTCTATATTGGTATTATAACTCACTAGTTTAGGATTAAAAATAAGGCTCAATCCTCTTTCGTTAACTCTAATAGTTGTACTCATTACTTGCTTTAACCTTTTGTTGTCAAACCCATTTTTCGTTTTCCCATCGCGTTTGTATGAAACAAGATAAAGACCCTTTCGCGACGATTCGTCCTTGTCACTAAATCCATCGGCTTCCATCCCTTGTTGCTTAAGTAGCTTGTTTGATTTTCCAAGAAGCACATCGCCTAAGTGAAGCGTAAGATGGTATTGGTAGTCGATGCCAAAGCTTTGCATACCCATAGCCGAAATATCAACAGCTGTACTAACAATATCGGTTTTTGGCAAGTATATATTGTTGCCATACACAAATATGCTACTCTCAAGGGTTCTAAATACAATATTGTCGAGTTCTCTGAGGTTCGTAAATCTTGCGAGTTCCATAGCAGGTTCAAAGTTATATATCCCTCCATCTTCGAGTTTAAAATTACCCCTTAGGCTAATTTTGTCATAAAAAATAGTGGTGTCCTGCATTGATAGTCTTCCATCCACTGAACTGGTTAGCTTACCTTTAATGTTTTCATATGTAATGTTTTTCTGCCCAAAATTATCCCCATCAACAAGCATTTGGTGTATATCCATTCCAAATATCTCGTTTTTAAACTGAACGTTGGTTATGGTGTCGCGGGTATCGTAAACTGCGGAGGTTAACATGCTGCCGCCAAATGCGTCGAGTTTAAACTTATCAATAACATACAGGCTACTATCTAGCCTAAAAAAGGCTGATAGGTTTTTTAGAAGAATGTCACCATACTTAACGCTGTTTGCCGCAATTGTACCGCGCACAATGTATGGTGGAATAAACATTGGTTCTTCTGCAATTTCGGTGGGGGGGGCTTGTGCGGCTTGCGTAGAGTCGGTTTCAAGTAGATATGCAAATTTATCGTAGTCAATGTCGCTAGCTTTAATGTGTGTGTTTACTATTACTGTTTTGCCCTTTTGTTCTAGCAAAAATGCTTTGTACACATTCCATATTTCAGTTGAGTCTGCCCATAAATCTATGCCGTGAGCGTGAGCATAAAAATTATCAATACGTATTGTGTCGTTGGCCATAGCAAAATCTACCGAGAGGCTTTGAACCTTCACTAGCGTATCGTCAAACATTTCGAAGTTAAAGTCTCTAACCTGAGCGGTAAAAGTGCTTTGCTCAAAAATTATGGGCATTACTTGCTCTTCAATCGAATCGAGATTAACTGTGCCATATGATGAAAATTCAACCATAACCTTACCCGAAATGCTTTCTGCCAGAGAGTCGGGGATAAATGATTTAAACTCTTCAATAACGATGTTGGCTTTCGTATTTATTGCGAATGTTGGTTTTTCTAGACCTTTTATGCGGGCTTTTCCTTCAAAAGTGTTACTGCCCATTTGAATAAAATAAGCGCTAAGGTCGACGCCCATATTGTTCATATCATTTACATACCCAAGTATAGTGCCTCTTAATGAAGAGTTTTGTAGCGAGATATCGTACCCTGGTGCGTTGAGTGAGAGGTTTTTTATAACTACCGTTTTGTTTGGTTTGTATGAGAAATCGATGTTCAGATTTTTTACCTCATCAATTGAATCGAGGGCTGTTGAAAAGTTGCTTAGCCTTACATCGAGGCTAGTTCTTTCAAGAAAATAATCGGCGCTTTCCATACCTATGTTACTGGGAAGCGTGCCGTGGGTTGACATACAAAATGCCATTGTGCCCGTAAGGTACTCTACCGTGCTGTCGGGTATAAAGCTGGCAAACTCATCAAAACAAATTTGTCCGCTTGTTTTTACGTTGTATTTTGGTTTGTCGAGGTTTGCCGCCGTGAATGTTAAATCGAAATGGCTTTTATCCGTAGCAACTCGAATATCTTTAAAACTGGCGCTTACGGTAGCAAGGTCATTTGGATTTGGAGCCAATATGTCGCCTACAAACGAGAGATGCCTAATTGCAGGGTAGTCGGTAGTTATAATGCTTCCTCTTTTAAGCGCTACGTTAGCCCTAACTTGTGGTAACAGTAGCGTATCATAAATATAACCAGTAATTTGTGTGCTTAGGTTAGCCATACCATCAACGCTAATTATGCCGTACTCTTTGAGCATTTCCTTTGGGGCGTACTTAGTAAGCTCTTTTAGGTCAGCTTCGGCTAGGTCAACTTTCATATCAACATAAATAGAATCGCCAAGCTGTGCGGTTCCACTGGCGTTTAATTTCAATCCATCTGATGTAATTGAAAGCGAACCAAGATCTATCGCCCCATCTACGTAATCAACCAGGAATCCTATGGAGGCTTCTTTCATCAGATTAAGGTTGGTATCATCAAAACTACTGCTTGTTATGAAGGCTTTACCCGAAATTTTTCCGGCATAGTAGCTATTTAACACCCTGGCCGAAATATCAATCTCTGGGATACTAATAATTGCAGAGGCTTTAAGTTCATCGTCCCTGAAGTTAATAGTTACGGCTCTTGCTTTTAAATCGTTGAGCAGAATATCTAGGGCAGTTTCGGTAGTATCACTTTGTACTGTTGAATCGGCTGCTAATAAAAAATCGATATTGCTAACGCCGGCTGAGTCAACAAAGTAGTTAATGTTGAGGCCTTGGATTTCAATATTTTCAATTTCAATTTTATTCTTTAGTAGTGGGCGCGTTTTTAGTGACACGTAAAGTTTTTCTAAGCTAACAATTGTGTCGGTAAGCGTTGCTTTGTATGGGTCGGTTATCGGTGTTTGACTGTTGCCAAGTTTAAACCCCTCGAATTCAACCGTTGCATATGGAAATTTCTTAAATAGTAATAGTGATACATTGTCAACTTTTACAGGAGCATTTATCATCTTGCTAACTTCTTTAAGTGCAAGTCTCGTAATTGTGTTTTCGGAGTGAAGAGCAATTACGACTAATACAGTAACCAGTAATACTAATGACATAATGGTGTATGCTAGTATTTTACCAGTTTTTTTTAGTATTTTAGAAATTTTCATTCGAATTTAAATAAGTTAACAGTGATTATGCGTTGTTTCTGATTTTACTGCCATAAGTTTTTAAACCAGCTGGTTTTGTATTTTTTTAGGGTTGCCTCTAACTTTTCACCGCGAAGATTCGTGTCAATAATTATACCATTGCCGTCTATCAAAAAGTTGCTTGGTATCATTCTAATGCCGAATTCTTTAGCAATCGTACTCCTCCATCCATTTAATTCGCTGCCATTGTTAGGCCAGTTTAAGTTGTCCGTAGCAATGGCTTCAACCCATTGCTCACGTTTCGTGTCGAGTGAAATGCTAAATATAGTAAACCCTTTGCCATTTGTAAATTCGGTGTCCTTATATTTTTTATATGCCTCGACCAAAAGGGGGTTCTCTCTCCGACAGGGAGCACACCAGGATGCCCAAAAGTCAACTAAAACTAGCTGTCCCTTATAGTCCGATAGTTTAATCTCATTTCCATCGGGGTCAGGTAAAACTATGTCCTTTACCTCCTGCCCAATTTCAAAATTTTGCGCAGCAAGTCCAATGGGAATTAGCAAGCATATAAAGATGAGCGTTTTGGTAAAAGTTTTCATTGTGTTTTTATAAAGTGTTGATATTAAAGTGATATGAAAACCTCGCAAGGTTTGATAAACATAGTAATTATTTATTAAAATATCATAATGATTGTTCTGAGAACTAAACCTTACCTGTTTTTTAGTTGTGTTTTATCGTAGTTTTTGAAATGTAAATTTACCCATAAAAGATATTATTATTACTGTTATCCTATTTTTTTTATTTTTCTTGTGGACTTGCATTGCATAATACTTTTCTTTTTACAGCGTTAGTAAAATGGTGTTTACCTAAAAATGTAGTAATATTGTGGTGCAAAAAAACATTGTTATGCTGTTATTTTATAAGTTTAGTAGATTCTTTATCGTTTTTATAGCCACTGGTTGTTTTACAATTAATATTTCTGTTGCTCAGGTGTTTGCACCTGCAAGTAATAGGGCTACAGTAACCGATTATTATTTTGCAGCTGAGCAAGATTCTATCTTTGTTTTTTTTAACCCAGGTGATATAAAACTTAGGGCACAGTTTTCCGATTCGTCGGCTGCGGCATATAAATGGTATAGGTATAATAACACCGTGCCTTATGAAAGCCGTTTTCAGGTTATTGAGGACGCAACAGATTCGGTGCTTACCAATATTTCTCGAGGTGGCTATCTGGTAGAGGTGAAAAATATTGCGATAGATAGTATTGAAACCTATACTTGTTGGGTGTTTGTAGATAATGTGAAAGTTGAAAAGCTGGAGGTAGTTCGTAATTCTTGCAAAACATTGGAGTTAATGCTAAGTACTACTCCTAACTTCTTCGATATCCCGTCACTTTTTTCCTATTACGATATTTCGCAGGAAACCCATCAGGAAATTAATGTTTTGGGAACAAAAGGATATTTTGCAAACCATACATTTACGTCAATTAATTCGGAGGTTGATGTACCCGGCACGCTATATACGTTGCCTTTTATTAATGTAGAATTTATTAATGATATAAACGGAGCAACCCACGGACCGCTGGTTGAAGCAAGTTATGAGCTTACCATTAATCCACCATTTGGTAAGATGCCCATTGTGGTTACAACCCCGAGCATACCTGCAGTTTCAACGAAAGCCGACTTTGAAATTAGTTTCTGGAACGACGAGAACCAGAGTTTTGGGTCGCCAGAAACAGGCGAAATGCCCAAGGGTGAAGCTTTGCTCGAAATAATGCTAAAGAGCACTACTCAAAATTCCGACTCAATTTATTGGAATATCTTAAATGATAAATTGCGTTTAGCTAAGGGTGCCGATAGCATAATTTGGAGAGATAGCTCGTTGTTTGCTGAACGAATTGAGTCGTACCCCGACAAAAAAAGACTTAAGCCAGGCTTTTATAATATCGAACATATATCTGTTAAAAATACATCGGGGTTACCCTGTATAGACACAGTCTATAAAATAATTGAGGTAGATACCTCTTTTGTGCAGAATATTCCAAATGTTTTTACACCAGGCGCACTTTACTCTCATTTTAAGATTGCCCCCGATGATTTACAGTCCCTAAAATCGTTTAAAATTGTAATACATAGCCGCAGCGGCCAGCAGGTATATAAGTATGCTGGCGACCCAAAAAATTGGGAGGGATGGAACGGAAAGTTGGATAATACTAAAGGCGACCTACCAACCGGTGTTTACTACTACGTTATTGATGCGGTAGGGTGGGATGGAGTCCGTTACCGCAATGGCCATTACAAAGGCTTTTTACACTTATATAGATAGTTATAAGTCATCCTTTTCTTGTACTTCCTCGCCGTGTTTGCTATCCTTATTTTTGTATAGATTAGTAGGTTTTGTTCTCTAGCCTTTATTTGTTTTTACACACTTTGTTAAAAAAATCATATATTTGGGTGGGACTAATACTAATATATTATGGTTGAAAAAACAGTAAGTAAATATTTTGAAGATAGTATTCGGAAGAATTGGGAATATTTAGCCTTATCCGATTACAATGGCGATTCCTATACCTACGCCGATGTTGCATGTGCAGTAAAGAGGCTTCACGTTTTTTTTGAAAACCTAGGAATTAAAGAGGGTGATAAGATTGCCCTTGTGGGCAAAAACTCATCGCGATGGTGTATTACCTACCTCTCTGTGGTATCGTATGGAGCCGTGGTTGTTCCAATTTTACCCGATTTTAAAGTTGGTGATATTCACGAGATTGTTAACCACTCCGATTCAATCCTACTATTTGCAGAGCAGGCTTTGTTCGAAACAATGGAGTTTGAAAAAATGCCCAACTTAATTGGATCTCTAAAAATTATCACTTTTACAATTCAAACCCACCGCTCTGAGGGTTTTGTTGAAGCATGGGAAAAGTCTGAGATTGATAAGACAACAGTTTGCGATGGCGTGAAACTTGAGTCTTTCAGTTTACCCACAATTTCAAACGACAAGCTGGCCGTAATAAGCTACACGTCAGGAACAACTGGCTTTGCAAAGGGTGTAATGATTCCACATAATAGTTTGGCAGCAAACATTCAGTATGCTCAAGAGAATATGCCTTTAAATTCAGGCGATAGAATTGTTTCGTTCCTTCCGCTTGCACATACGTTTGGCTGTGCTTTCGAATTTTTGTTCCCTTTCACGCTGGGCTGCCACATAAATATTTTGACGAAAACACCGTCGCCCCAAATTATTTTGCAGGCATTTGAGAAGGTGAAACCCTCGTTAATACTATCGGTGCCTTTAGTTATTGAGAAAATTTACAAGAAGCAGGTACTCCCTATCATCTCGAAACCATTAATGAAGGTGCTTCTAAAAGTTCCCGTTGTGAATGGCATTATTCTTAAAAAGATAAGGGAGAAACTTGAGGCTGCTTTCGGCGGAAACTTTAGAGAACTTGTTCTTGGCGGTGCACCGTTTAACAAGGAAACGGAACAGTTTTTTAAGAAAATGAAATTTCCTTTTACGGTTGGATATGGTATGACTGAGTGTGGTCCGCTAATTAGCTATGTTAATTGGCGAGAGAATCCTTTGGGTGCCTCTGGTCGCATTGTTGATACCCTAAAAATAAAAATTGATTCATTTGACCCGCTCACCGTTCCCGGTGAAATAATGGTAAAGGGTGAGAATGTGATGTATGCATACTATAAGAATCCCGAGGCTACTGCAGAGGTGCTCGATTCGGACGGCTGGCTGCACACAGGGGATCTAGGTCTTTTAGATAGTAAGGGTAATATTTTCATAAAAGGTCGAATAAAGAGTATGCTCTTAGGTTCCAGCGGGAAAAATATTTACCCCGAGGAGATAGAATCCCTATTCAATAATAAATTTGGGGTTAGTGAGGCAATTATTGTACAACGTAACGATAAACTTGTTGCGTTAATACACCCCGACAAAGATTTTATGCAGCAACAAGGCTATAATAACGAGTCAATTAAAGAACTTTTCGAGGAGTATAAAAAGGATATTAATGACGAGTTACCGAATTACATGAATGTCTCGCAGGTAATTATTCAGTCTGATGAGTTTGCAAAAACGCCAAAGCGAAGTATTAAACGGTTCCTATATAATTAAAAGTAAAAAACCTCCGAATTAATTCGGAGGTTTTTTTAAGCCGTAAGGAAAGTTTATTCCTCTGTTATAATAATTTTATCAATTTTATCACCCTCTCTAATTTCATCAATTACTTCAACACCCTCGTATACTTTACCAAAACAAGTGTGGTTGCGGTCAAGGTGGCTTGTGTTGTCTCTGCTGTGGCACACAAAAAACTGCGAGCCTCCAGTGTTTCGACCAGCATGAGCCATAGATAAAACTCCTCTGTCGTGATACTGATTTTCGCCATCTAGTTCGCAGTCTATCGAGTAGCCTGGCCCGCCTGTTCCAACACGATTGTTGCTCATATCCTTCGATAGAGGACAACCACCTTGAATAACGAAGTTGGGAATAACCCTATGAAATGCTAGCCCATCGTAGTATCCCGATTCGGCAAGTTTAATAAAGTTTGCCACTGTGTTTGGGGCATCTTCATGATAAAAATTTAATTTCATTACTCCTTTCGGGGTATGTATTTCTGCTCTCTTCATATTTTAAAAGTTGATTATGTTTATTTTTACAATGTATCCCTGGGGAGCATTGTTCAAATTTATTTAGCCACAAAATTATTAAAAAAATGTGGTTATACCAATCCCTTCTCTTGGGCAAGATAGTATATCTGATCAACTATTTCGTCTGAGGAAAGGGTTGAGCGGTTTAGTATAATATCAAAAAGTTGGCTATCAGGCTTATCCCCTCTAAAGAACTCCATAAAAGCTTCGCGATGCTTGTCGGTTTCTTTTACTAGGTTGGCGGCTTCAGTGTCAGTTAGTTTAAAACGATCCTTAATCCGGTTTATACGCCATTCTATGGGAGCAATAACCTTAATATGTATTGAGCGTTCTATATGCTTGGCAATAACACAGCCAGCCCTTCCCACTATTACAGAGTTTCCCTGCTCGGCATATGATTTAACAATTTGAGCTATCGCTCGCTTAATCTGGAAGTTGCTTATGTACTTATCTTTTGCGAAAATAGAGACCAAATCATCAAATACATTTTTTTCTTCTGCGCCAAAAATATGCGATATATCCTGAGGGGTCGCTTTTAGCGCCTCTGAGGCATCGTGAAGTACTTGGTGGCTAACAAAAATCCAGTCATCGCCTTCAACTTTCTTATTACTGTTAATTTTTTTTGTCAGTTTGTTGCCAATCTCACTTCCATAGCAACCATATTCTCTCGAAATGGTAATAACCGGGCCTGCCTCTGGGTAAATTTCTTCCTCCTCACGTTTAACCCGTTCGTGCATATATTTCAGAAATAGATTTTTCATATTTTTCTTTTAAAGTTACAACAAAAAGGATTACGATGAATGATTTCCCGATGAATTTTATGATATAAAGTATGCGTTACGTTGTCATCCGTGGTGTTTTCCTTGTCTTTTTCGGCATACTTGTTCTTTTTGTAAGTAGGGTTAATATGGTTTGTTTTAACTCTATATGCATAACCAGAAAGAAACATTTTAGTTTACAAGAGTTAGTATATCCTTCTGTATTAATGTTGCTTAGTTATAGCCGAAGAGGGAGGTTATTATTGAACAGTAAGTTGCATTTTGTTAGCTAAACGACATTACCTCGTGTATTTTTTAGCCTCAACGCATAACCTGCCAATTAAAGGTACGTGGATTAGGCGTTAATGGTTTCCTTTCCGTTCGAGCAGAGCCTTTATTTCCATCTGATTTAAGGAGTAATTGTGTGTATGGGGTTATAAAAAAAGCCCCTAAAAAAGTTAGGAGCTTTTGGTTTGCGTCTTTTTTTGATTTACTCTTCTTCCGACTCCTCTTCGTAAGCTTTTAACAGTTTTTCCTGAACATCAGCAGGAACCTGCTCGTAGCTAGAGAATTTCATATCGTAGGTTGCTCGGCCGCTTGTAATAGACGAGAGCGCTGTTGAGTATTTATTGAGTTCGGCTAGAGGAACTCTGGCAATAATTTTTTCGAAACCTTTAACGCTATCCATACCCATAATTATGGATCTTCGGTTTTGTAGGTCGCTCATTACATCGCCCATTTTGCTGCTAGGTACAAGTACCTCTACCTCGTAAACTGGCTCCATAATTTTTGGGCCGGCATTCTTAAATGCTGTTCTAAATGCGTGTCTTCCGGCTAGTTTAAATGATATCTCGTTTGAGTCAACGGGGTGCATCTTACCATCGTAAACAATAACTCTAATGTCACGGGCGTACGATCCTGTAAGGGGGCCTTCTTCCATTTTTTCCATTATTCCTTTCTGAATTGCAGGAAGAAAACGGCCGTCAATTGAACCTCCAACAATGCAGTTGTAAAACACTAATTTTCCGCCCCACTCTAGCTTAATTTCATCCTTTCCCCTAACGCTCACGTTTAAATCTTTGCCGTTAACCTTATACTTTACTGGATCGGGAGCATCGTCTGTATGTGGTTCAATAATCATATGAACCTCACCAAATTGACCTGCTCCACCACTTTGTTTTTTGTGGCGATAGTCGGCTTGAGCCACTTTTGTGATAGTTTCACGGTAAGGAATACGTGGTGGCAGAAAATCCACATCAATTTTGTAAAGGTTAAGTAGTTGCCATCTAAGTATATTAAGGTGGTGTTCACCTTGTCCGTGTACAAGAATTTGTCGAAGCTCTTTAGAGTACTCAATAATAATGGTTGGATCCTCTTGATGGGCTCTATTTAAATATTCCCCAAGTTTCTCAGTATCCGCTTCATTTTTCGCCTTAATCGCGGTTCTAAATTTTGGATTAGGGAATGTAAGAGGCTTAAAAACAATGTTTTTCCCAGGTGCGCTTAGGGTATGATTCGTTTTCGTGTTTTTAAGTTTTACCGCTGCTCCAATATCCCCAGCAACGAGTTCGGTTACTTTTTCACGCTTTTTACCAGCCACAACAAAAAGTTGCGATATGCGTTCTTTGCCATCGTTGCTGGTGTTAACCAAATCCATACCCTCGGTAACCTTGCCCGACATTACTTTAAAGTAGTTAACCTCTCCAATGTGCAGTTCAACCGCAGTTTTAAACACGAATAGCGAAACGGGCTCCGATGCATTACAGCTAATTTCTTTCCCTTCTTTCGTAGTCATTGCAGTGCACTTATCAGGGCTTGGGCAAACATTGATAACAAATTCCATTAATCTTTTTACCCCAACATTGCGTTTGCCTGAAACACAGAAAACCGGAAACAAGCCTCGGGTTATTAATCCTGCCCTAATTCCCGCGCGCATCTCATCCTCCGAAAGGGTGCCCTGATCAAAGAACTTTTCCATTAACTTCTCATCATTCTCAGCAGCAGCCTCAATTAGCGCATTATGTAGTTCGCTCGCCTTTTCCATTTCCTCGGCTGGGATATCTAGTATTTCACGTTCTCCTGTATCGCCTTTAAATTTGTACATCTTCATTAAAAGAACGTCAATAAAAGCATCGAACTCAATGCCAGCGTTCATGGGGTACTGAACTACGACTATTTTTGACCCGAAACTTAATTTAAGCGATTCGATGGATTGATCAAAGTTTGCTTTTTCTTGGTCAAGCTGGTTTATGGCAAATACTAAAGGCTTGTTAAGTCTCTCAGCGTGCCGAGCAAAAATCTCTGTTCCAACTTCCACGCCGTACTGCGAATTAATTACCATTACGCCTACGTCGGCTGGGTACATTGATGAGATAACGGCACCAACAAAATCATCGGAGCCTGGAGTGTCGATAATGTTTAGCTTCCTGTCGTTAAATTCTGTATAAAGTACGGTAGAGAATATGGAGCGCTGGTTTTGCTGCTCAATTTCTGAGTAGTCAGATACAGTACTCTTTGCTTCAATTGTACCCTTACGGTCAATAACTTTTCCTTCAAACATCATACTCTCGGCTAAGATAGTTTTTCCTGAGCCAGTATTGCCTAGTAGGGCAATGTTTCTTACTTGATCTGATTGATAGGTTTTCATGCAAGTTGCTTTACTGCGGTTTAACAATATTTTGACTATCGGCAAGTATTAAGTCGATAGAACTTTTAATAAAAAGCTCCCCAAAAATACTAAAAATTTGATTTAAACAAATTTTCAGTACAGATAACTTTTGTGGTTTTGTTGCAAAACAGGAAATGAGCCTATCTCTCTCAAAATAAGTGAAAATAATTAGTTAAGAACATATATTAATATCAAAAACCCTTGGATTTATTAAATGGTGTTCTTACCTTTGCGCCCGCAATTTTAGTGTAGTAAAACGCTAACTAACAATAAAAATGGGTAAAAATGTTTTGGTGTTTAATAAAAAAGAATACCTTTGCAACCCATTTTATTAGAGAGACTTTATAATTAAACTAAGAAGTATATATGCCTACTATTCAGCAATTAGTGAGAAAAGGGAGGACAAAGATTGTAGAGACGAGCAAATCGCCAGCTCTAGATTCGTGCCCTCAGCGTCGTGGGGTATGTGTACGTGTGTACACCACTACTCCTAAGAAACCTAACTCAGCAATGAGAAAGGTTGCCAGGGTAAGACTTACCAACGGAAACGAGGTAAACGCTTATATTCCTGGAGAAGGTCACAATCTACAGGAGCACTCAATCGTGCTTATCCGCGGAGGCAGGGTTAAAGATTTACCCGGCGTTCGTTATCACCTTGTTAGAGGAACACTTGATGCATCTGGAGTTGAAGGTCGCACACAGCGTCGCTCCAAGTATGGAACCAAGAGACCCAAGAAAAAAAGTTAATTAACATTTAAACAGTTTGTTTAAAAAATGAGAAAAACAAAACCAAAAAAGAGGATACTTTTACCCGATCCTAAATTTCAAGATCCATTTGTTACACGTTTTGTGAACAATATGATGTATAGCGGGAAGAAGAGTATCGCATTCGACATCTTTTACGACGCCCTCGAAATCGTTGAGAAAAAGATGAAGGACGCAGAGAAGAGCCCTCTCGAAATATGGAAGAAGGCCATTGAGAACATTACCCCTCAGGTTGAGGTGAAAAGCCGTCGTGTGGGAGGTGCAACATTCCAGGTACCAATGGAAGTTCGCCCCGATCGAAAAGCTTCTATAGCTATGAAAAATATGATTCTATACTCCCGTAAACGTTCGGGTAAAGGAATGAGTGAAAAACTGGCTGCAGAAATTATGGCGGGTTTCAATGAAGAGGGAGCAGCTTACAAGCGTAAAGAAGATATGCACCGCATGGCTGAAGCAAATAAAGCCTTCGCACATTTCAGGTTTTAATGTTTTTATATACCCAAATTAATACAGAGGCAGAGAATTAGATGAGCAGAGATTTAAAGTTTACCCGTAACATAGGCATCATGGCCCACATTGATGCTGGTAAAACTACAACATCCGAACGTATATTATACTACACGGGTAAGACACATAAGATAGGAGAAACGCATGATGGAGCTGCTACAATGGACTGGATGGTTCAGGAGCAGGAGAGAGGAATAACAATTACATCTGCAGCAACAACTACTTTTTGGAACTACAACGATCATCAGTATCAGATTAATATAATTGACACTCCTGGTCACGTTGACTTTACTGTTGAAGTTGAGCGCTCCCTTAGAGTACTCGATGGAGCAGTTGCTGTTTTTTGTGCAGTAGGAGGTGTTGAGCCACAAAGTGAAACTGTTTGGCGCCAAGCCGATAAGTACCATGTACCTCGATTGGCTTTCGTAAATAAAATGGACAGAACAGGAGCCGATTTTTTATCCGTAGTTCAACAGATAAAAGAAATGCTCGGTTCAAAGCCAATTCCTATTCAATTACCCATTGGAGCCGAAGAGAACTTTATTGGTGTAGTTGACTTAATAGAAAACAGAGCAATAGTTTGGTTTGAAGATCCTAAAACCAAAACTACTGAATATCGTTACGAGGATGTACCCTCAGAAATGGTTGAAGAAGTAAACGAATGGCGTGAAAAACTCATCGAGGCTGTGGCTGAGTACAACGATGACCTTTTGGAGCGCTTTTTCGAAGATCCAAATTCCATTACTAAGGAAGAAATTCTTGAAACAATTCGCAAGGCAACAATTAATCTTTCAATTGTTCCAGTGCTTTGCGGTGCTTCATTTAAAAACAAAGGTATTCAGCGTTTGTTGGATGCCATTACAAGTTTTATGCCCAGCCCAATGGATGTTGGTGCAGTGCATGGAACACACCCAGATTCAGGAGAAGAGTTAATACGTGAACCCGACGTGAATGAGCCTTTCTGTGGGTTGGCATTTAAAATTGCCACCGACCCATTTGTAGGAAGACTCGCTTTTATTAGGGTTTACTCTGGTAAACTTGAAAGCGGTAGCTATATCTTTAACATGCGAAGCGGTAAAAAAGAGCGTATTAGCCGCCTCTACCAAATGCATTCCAATAAGCAGAATCCAATTGAATTTTGTGACGCTGGAGACATTTGCGCTGCAGTAGGTTTTAAAGATCTTAGAACTGGCGACACGGTTTGCACAGAGAAGAATCAAATTCTACTTGAATCTATGACCTTCCCCGAACCTGTAATTGGGCTGGCGGTTGAACCCAAAACCCAACAGGACCTCGATAAGCTTGGGGTTGCACTAGGCAAGCTTTCTGAAGAGGATCCTACATTCCAGGTTCATACTGACGAGGATAGTGGCCAAACCGTAATTAGCGGTATGGGCGAGCTACACCTTGAAATTATTGTTGATAGACTAAAGAGAGAGTTTAAGGTTGGGATCAACCAAGGAGCTCCTCAGGTAGCCTATAGAGAGGCTATCACCCAAGTAACAGAACACCGAGAATTGTTTAAGAAGCAATCAGGTGGTAGGGGTAAATTTGCCGATATTATTGTTGAAGTTGGCCCAGCCGACGAAGGCGTAGTAGGTCTGCAATTTGTTGACCAGGTAAAAGGTGGAAATATCCCTAAAGAATACATCCCATCTGTACAGAAAGGATTTGAATTAGCTATGAAGAATGGTGTTCTTGCAGGATACTCCTTATCTAGTCTTAAGGTGACCCTAAAAGATGGATCATTCCACGCAGTTGACTCTGATGCACTGTCATTTGAGATCGCGGCTCGCCAGGCGTTTCGCCATGCAGCCCCCAAAGCAAGACCAGTTTTACTTGAACCCATTATGGCCGTGGAGGTAGTTACCCCCGAGGAGTATATGGGCGATGTGATTGGTGATTTGAATAAGCGTAGGGGACAGGTTAATAGCATGGATTCAAAAGGCGTTGCACGTGTAATTAAAGCAAAGGTTCCATTATCCGAACAATTTGGATATGTTACCGTACTACGGACGCTCTCTTCCGGAAGGGCTACCTCATCAATGGAGTTTTCTCACTATGCTGAGGTTCCTGCCACCATTGCGAAGGAAGTTGTAGAAAAGTCCAGTGGTAAAATAGTAAACGAAGTCGATTAATCATTTACCATTTGTTGTAAAATGAGCCAAAAGATTAGAATTAAACTAAAATCTTATGACCACAATTTAGTGGACAAATCGGCCGAGAAGATCGTTAAGACCGTTAAGTCAACGGGTGCAATTGTGAACGGACCAATACCCCTTCCAACGCACAAACGTATCTTCACTGTGAACCGATCCACTTTTGTGAATAAGAAATCGAGAGAGCAGTTTCAGCTAAGCTCTTTCAAGAGACTACTCGACATCTACAGCTCCACACCGAAAACAATCGATGCCCTAATGAAGCTCGAATTGCCTAGTGGAGTCGAAGTAGAAATTAAAGTATGAGTGTGTTAATTAATCAATTATTACAATGTCAGGAATAATAGGAAGAAAAATCGGAATGACTTCTGTATTCAGTGCCGAGGGTAAAAACATACCATGCACTGTTATCGAAGCAGGTCCCTGCGTTGTCACTCAGGTAAAAACTGTAGAGCAAGATGGTTATTCTGCACTACAATTAGCCTTTGATGAAAAAAAGGAGAAGCACACCAGCAAACCTATGCTCGGACACTTTGAAAAGGCCAAAACTGCGCCAAAACGCAAGCTGGTTGAATTTAAAGAGTGGGATAAGGAATACCAGCTAGGCGACGTGGTTACATCAGAAATTTTCCTTGAAGACAAATGGATTGATGTTATCGGAATATCCAAAGGAAAAGGATTTCAAGGTGTAGTGAAACGTCACGGATTTAGTGGTGTTGGTGATCAAACTCACGGTCAACACAACCGCCTTCGTGCTCCAGGATCTATCGGAGCAAGTTCATACCCTAGTAGAGTATTTAAGGGGATGCGTATGGCCGGAAGACAAGGAGGAGAAACCGTTAAGGTTATTAATCTAAGGCTTATCAAGGTGATACCTGAAAACAACCTACTAATAGTAAAAGGCTCAATACCAGGCCCAAAAGGTTCATATCTAATCATTGAGAAGTAATGGAAATCAACGTACTTAATACAACAGGTAAGGATACAGGACGAAAAGTTGAACTCAATGAGCAAATTTTTGGTATCCAGCCTAACGATCATGCCATCTACCTCGATGTTAAGCAATACTTGGCGAACCAACGACAAGGTACGCATAAGGCTAAGCAACGCAGCGAGATAGCTGGAAGCACTAGGAAAATTAAAAAGCAAAAAGGCACTGGTACAGCCAGAGCAGGCTCTATTAAATCACCAGTATTTAGAGGTGGTGGAAGAGTATTTGGCCCAACGCCTCGCGACTATAGTTTCAAACTTAACAAGAAGTTGAAGCAGCTAGCTCGCAAAAGTGCGTTTTCCTACAAGCTAAATCAGAACTCTATAATGGTTATTGAAGACTGGAATTTTGAGTCTCCAAAAACCAAGGAATTTATAAACATCTGCAAGAATCTCAACTTACTAGATAAAAAAACAGTTTTTGTACTAAGAGAACCAAATAATAATATATATTTGTCCTCCAGAAACTTACAAAAACAAAAAGTGGTAATCGCTTCAAACGTAAATACATACGAAATTATGAATGCGAACACCATTGTACTTGTTGAGAGTTCAATTGATGTTTTAAACAAGATGTTTAAAATAGCATAAATCCTGTAGCTATGAATATTATAATTAGGCCTGTAGTAACCGAAAAGATGGAAAAGTTAGGCGAAAAGTTAAATCGTTACGGATTTATCGTGCAAAATACCGCCAACCGCTTAGAGGTAAAAAAGGCTGTTGAAGAATTTTACGGTGTAACCGTAAAAGGCGTGAATACAATGCGTTACGGAGGAAAACAGAAATCTCGTTTTACTCGTACTGGCGTTATAGCAGGTAAAACTGCCAGCTATAAAAAGGCCATCGTAACGTTAAATGAAGGTGAACAGATTGATTTTTTTAGCAACATTTAAGTAGAATGGCTGTAAGAAAACTAAAACCTGTTACCCCAGGTCAAAGACATAAAATTATAGGTGTATTTGACGACATTACAACTACTACACCTGAGAAATCGTTATTAGCCCCCATAAAAAAGTCAGGCGGAAGGAATAATTCCGGAAAGATGACTATTCGAAACATTGGAGGAGGGCATAAACGTCGTTACAGGATAATAGACTTTGCGCGCAATCGCGATGGAGTGGCTGCCGTTGTGAAAACAATTGAGTACGATCCCAATCGTTCTGCACGCATTGCATTAGTTGTATATGCCGATGGCGAAAAACGCTATATCATTGCACCCGCTGGCCTCGAGGTAGGTCAGACCATTATGTCGGGTAAAGGTGTTGCCCCAGAATTAGGTAACACATTGTACTTATCGGAAATACCCCTTGGTACACTAGTTCATAACATTGAGCTGAAACCAGAACAAGGCGGAGTTATGGCTCGTAGCGCTGGTTCCTATGCACAGCTGCTTGCTCGCGAAGGAAAATATGCCGTTCTAAAATTACCCAGTGGTGAAATTAGGATGGTTCAAATTTCGTGCAAAGCAACTATAGGAACTGTTTCGAATTCCGACCACGCTCTTACATGTTCAGGTAAAGCCGGACGTTCACGCTGGTTAGGCCGTAGGTCAAGAGTACGAGGAGTTGTGATGAACCCAGTTGATCACCCAATGGGTGGTGGCGAAGGCCGTTCATCTGGTGGACATCCACGCTCGCGCAATGGCATTCCGGCTAAGGGATATAAAACTCGCTCAAAGAAAAAACAGTCGAGCAAGTTTATCGTTGAACGTAGGAAAAAGTAATCTGAAAATCATCGAACTATGAGTCGTTCATTAAAAAAAGGTCCATATATAGAGCATAAGTTGGAAACGCGTATCATTAATATGAATACCGCCAACAAGAAACAGGTTATTAAAACCTGGTCGAGAGCCTCTATGTTGTCACCGGACTTTGTAGGCCACACAGTTGCTGTACACAACGGGAATAAGTTTATCCCAGTTTACGTAACTGAGAATATGGTAGGTCACAAACTCGGAGAGTTTGCGCCTACACGTACATTCCGTGGTCATTCCGGTAGTAGAAAGAAATAGTAATTAGATCTTAAACCAAGAATAATGGGTGCAAGAAAACGTATAAGAGCAGAAAAAAATAAGGAGGAGAAAAAAAGTAGGGCTTTTGCCATATTAAGAAATAATCCTACATCTCCTCGCAAAATGCGCTTGGTTGTTGATTTGGTTAGGGGAAAGCAGGTCAATAAGGCCATCGACATCCTCAGATTTACACCTAAGGAGCCAGCAATGAAGGTAGAAAAGTTGATACTATCAGCTTTAGCTAACTGGCAGGCTAAAAACGAAGGTGTTCGTATTGAGGATGCTAATCTTTTCGTTAAGGAAATATTTGTTGACGAAGGACGTATGCTTAAGCGGATTAGAACCGCCCCCCAAGGACGTGCCCACAGAGTTAGGAAACGTTCAAACCATGTTACAGTTGTACTAGACAGCGCAGTTACTAATGATACTCAAAACACACAGAGCTAAATGGGACAGAAAGTTAATCCGATAAGCAATAGGTTAGGTATCATCAAAGGATGGGATTCTAACTGGTATGGTGGAAACCATTACGCTCAAAAGCTAGTGGAGGATAGAAAGATACGAGAGTACCTTTCTGCACGTTTAGCTAAAGCAAGCGTATCGAAAATTGTGATTGAGCGTACACTAAAGCTCATCACCGTAACCGTACATACAGCTCGCCCCGGTATAATTATCGGAAAAGGTGGACAAGAGGTTGATAAACTTAAAGAGGAACTTAAGAATATCACCAATAAGGAGGTGCAAATTAATATCTTTGAGATTAAACGCCCCGAACTTGACGCAACCATTGTTGCAAACAACATTGCCCGTCAGGTTGAAGGACGTATCTCATATCGTAGAGCCATTAAAATGACCATTGCATCATCAATGCGTATGGGGGCTGAAGGTATTAAAGTGCAAATCTCTGGTCGCTTAGGTGGAGCAGAAATGGCACGTTCAGAAACTTATAAGGAGGGAAGAATTCCTCTACATACATTCCGTGCTGATATTGACTATGCACTGGGCGAGGCACTTACTAAGGTAGGGCTGATGGGTATTAAGGTTTGGATTTGCAACGGTGAGGTTTATGGAAAACCTGATTTATCGCCTAACGTAGGCAAGAGCGCACCGAGTGCACCACAGCATGGCAACAGGCCACCACGTGGAGCCAATACTCGTAAGAAAAGGAAATAGTTAATAGCATTTAAACGATTTTAGGAAATGTTACAGCCAAAGAAAACTAAATTCAGAAGGCAGCAAAAAGGTCGCATGAAGGGCGTTGCCCAGCGTGGAAACCAACTTGCATTCGGATCTTTTGGTATCAAATCATTAGATACCATTTGGATTACAGGAAGGCAAATAGAAGCTGCTCGTCAGGCCGTTACACGTTATATGAAACGTGAAGGCCAGATTTGGATTCGCATTTTCCCCGACAAACCTATTACCAAAAAACCCGCCGAAGTTCGTATGGGTAAAGGTAAGGGTGCCCCCGAGGGATTTGTAGCACCAGTTACTCCAGGTCGTATTCTTATTGAAGCCGAAGGAGTACCTTACGAGGTAGCTAAAGAAGCATTACGCCTCGCTGCACAAAAGTTACCTGTGAATACCAAGTTTATTGTACGCCGTGATTACACCGAAACTGAAAACTAGCTGAGAAATGAAAGCGACAGAAATAAGAGAACTTACAGTTAAGGAAGTAGAAGAGCGCATCGAAACGTATGAGAATCAGTTGTTAAAACTGAAAATGAACCATGCCGTTTCGCCTCTTGATAATCCTATGAAGATTAATGAGATGCGTAAAACTATCGCAAGAATGAGAACCATTCTTACCGAGCGTACCAGTCAGAAACAGTAAAGCCATCTTTCAACAATGGAAAATACACGAAATTTAAGAAAAGAAAGGATTGGGTCTGTGGTGAGCAACAAAATGGAGAAATCTATAGTTGTAGCCGTTAAGCGCAAGGTTAAACACCCAATCTATGGCAAGTTTATCAATAGAACTACCAAGTTCTATGCCCACGATGAGCAAAATTCTTGCAACGTTGGCGATACCGTTCGGATAATGGAAACTCGGCCCTTGAGTAAAACCAAGTGCTGGAGGTTAGTAGAAATCATTGAAAGAGCTAAATAGCCATGATACAGCAAGAAAGTAGACTACAAGTAGCCGACAATAGCGGTGCAAAAGAAGTTCTTTGCATCCGGGTTCTCGGTGGTACCGGCAAGCGCTACGCTCGCATTGGTGATAAAATTGTTATTACCGTAAAAAGCGCGCTGCCTAGCGGAGATGTTAAGAAAGGCACTGTTACGAAAGCCGTAATAGTACGAACCAAAAAAGAGATAAGACGACCTGATGGTAGTTATATCCGTTTTGACGACAATGCCTGTGTGCTTTTAAACAGTCAGGGTGAAATTCGCGGAACCCGTATTTTTGGGCCAGTCGCTAGGGAACTTCGTGATAAATACATGAAGATAGTTTCCCTTGCACCCGAAGTATTGTAATCTGATTAAATCGTAGTTACGATGAATAAGAAATTACACGTTAAGAAAGGGGATATGGTATTCGTTAATGCAGGCGAATACAAAGGAAAGCAGGGTAAGGTGCTAGAGATGCTCGTGAAAAAGGAGCGTGCTATTGTTGAAGGAGTTAATATTATTTCCCGACATACAAAGCCAAACGCCACTTACCCTCAAGGAGGTATCATTAAAAAAGAGGCCCCTATTCACATCTCGAACCTTATGCTGGTTGATCCCACCAGTGGCAAACCAACAAGAATTGGTCGCCGTAGGAATGAGAAAGATAAACTAGTTCGTTACTCAAAAAAATCTGGGGAGGAGATTAAGTAATGGAATACGTACCTAACCTCAAGAAGAAATATAAAGAGGAGATTATCCCAAACCTTACTAAAGAGTTTGGATACAAAACGGTAATGCAAGTGCCTAAACTGCAGAAAATTGTGATTAATCAAGGTGTTGGCCAGGCTGTAGCCGATAAGAAACTTATCGAAACTGCACAGCAAGAGCTTACCACTATCACTGGGCAAAAGGCAATTCAAACCGTATCGCGAAAGGATATTTCGAACTTTAAATTACGTAAGGCAATGCCTATCGGAACAAAAGTTACACTCCGCCGCGAAAAAATGTTCGAATTCCTCGAGAGGCTTATCGCCGTTTCTCTACCTCGTATTCGTGACTTTAAAGGAGTTAACGAAAAGTTTGATGGAAGAGGCAATTATAGCCTTGGTATACAAGAGCACATTATCTTTCCCGAGATAGATATTGATAAAATCAATAAAATGCTTGGGCTAGAGATAACCTTTGTAACTTCATCGAATACCGACGAAGAGGCATATGCTTTACTTCGTGAATTTGGTGTTCCGTTTAAAAATGCTAAAAAGAACTAGGGTATGGCAAAAGAATCAATGAAAGCCAGAGAGGTAAAGCGCGTAAAGATGGCCGCAAAGTATGCTGACAAGCGTGCCCAACTTAAAGCCGATGGCGACTATGTTGGACTACAAAAATTACCACGTAATTCGAACCCAAACCGCCAGCGCAATCGCTGCTCGGTTACTGGTCGCCCACGTGGCTATATGCGTCAGTTTGGCTTAAGCCGCATTACCTTTAGAGAATTGGCTTCGAATGGGCTAATCCCCGGTATAAGAAAAGCTAGTTGGTAAATTCATTAACACAACACAGAAATGGTTACTGATCCCATTGCAGATTATTTGACCCGAATTCGGAATGCCGCTATGGCAAATCTTCGGGTTATTGAAATACCCGCTTCTAAACTTAAGTTAGATATGACTAAAATCCTGTTCGATAAAGGATACATACTTAACTACAAGTTTGAAGAGGATGATAAGCAGGGTATTATTAAAATTGCTCTTAAGTATAATCCCGAGAGTAAAAAGAATGCTATTAAGCATCTAGAGCGCATTAGCCGTCCAGGGTTAAGAAAGTACGTAGGTGTTGAAGAACTACCACGAGTACTTAACGGTCTAGGTATTGCAATTCTTTCTACGTCAAGAGGGTTAATGAGTGATAAAGAAGCTCGTGCTCAGAATATTGGAGGCGAAGTGCTTTGCTATATTTACTAATTAATAATGACTAATTGAAATGTCAAGAATTGGAAGGAAACCTGTAAACTTACCTGCTGGGGTCACCATAAAAGTTGGTGCCGACAAGGTGGTAAGCGTCAAAGGCCCTCTAGGCGAGTTACATCAGGATATTGATCCTGATATAACCGTTAACGTTGAGGGAGACACTGTAACTCTAACTAGGCCAACCGATCAAAAACGTCACCGATCAATGCACGGGCTTTACCGCTCATTGATAAACAACATGGTTGTTGGCGTTACTGAGGGTTGGACTCTTCAACAAGAACTAGTTGGGGTCGGCTTTAAAGCCGAAGTACATGGCCAAGTATTGCAACTTAGCCTTGGTTATTCGCACGATATTCACTTTCTTTTGCCTAAAGAAGTAACGGTAGAAGCGAAAAGCGAACGTAGAAGTAACCCTATAATCACACTCAAAAGTGCTGATAAGCAATTATTAGGTGCAGTTGCTGCCAAAATTCGCTCGCTACGTAAGCCCGAACCATACAAAGGAAAAGGTGTTCGTTTTGTGGGAGAAGAGGTTCGCAAGAAGTCTGGAAAATCTGCTAGTGTATAACCTGTAAACATTTAATGTAGTATGGCTCTAACAAAACAAGAGAGAAGGCTCAAGATAAAGATGCGGATACGAAAGAGAATCTTCGGAACTCCAGAGAAACCCAGATTATCAGTATATAGGAGCAATAAGCAGATAAGTGTACAGGTTATCGACGATTTAAATGGCGTAACCTTAGTTTCTGCTACCTCAAGAGTGAAAGAAATTGCTGAAAAAGCAAAAATTACAAAAACCGAACAAGCCAGCCTTGTAGGTAAGTTGGTCGCTGAAAAAGCCACTGAGAAAGGTGTTACTTCTGTTGTGTTTGATCGCAACGGGTTCCTTTACCATGGTCGAGTGAAGGCGCTGGCGGATGCTGCAAGAGAAGGTGGCCTAAAATTCTAATAGCGATGTCGACAAATACAAGTATTCGTAAAGTAAAGACTGCTGACCTTGAACTAAAAGATAGGTTAGTTTCCATACAACGAGTTACCAAAGTTACTAAAGGTGGAAGAACCTTTAGTTTTTCAGCCATTGTTGTGGTTGGAAACGAGAACGGTATCGTTGGATGCGGCCTAGGAAAAGCAGGGGAGGTAACATCCGCTATTGCAAAAGGTATAGAGGATGCAAAGAAAAACCTCGTTAAAATACCTATTTATAGAGGTACTATTCCTCATCAGCAATTGGCTAGGTATGGTGGTGCCAGTGTTTTTATTAAGCCTGCCTCACACGGTACTGGCGTAAAAGCTGGTGGTGCTATGAGGTCAGTTCTTGAGAGCGTTGGTATTACCGACGTGCTTGCTAAATCTAAAGGATCTTCAAACCCACATAACCTCGTTAAAGCAACAGTAAAAGCATTGCTCGAATTGCGTGATGCTTATGCAGTAGCTGCTGTACGCGGTGTAGATTTGAATAAAGTGTTTAACGGTTAGAATTCGTAGTTATGGCAATGATAAAAATTACACAGGTAAAGAGTAAGATTGGCTCAACCAAGAAACAAATAGCTTGCCTTGAGTCATTAGGAATACGACGAATCAACCATAGCGTTGAACGCGAAAACAACCCCGTTACAATGGGTATGGTAGATAAAGTTAAGCACCTTGTTCGAGTAGAACAAAAGTGATTAAAAACCTTTTAATGGTTATATAACATGGAATTGCATAATTTAAAGCCCGCTAAAGGATCTACACATAAGGTGAAGCGCATTGGTCGTGGACAAGGATCAGGTCATGGCGGCACTTCCACAAGGGGACACAAGGGTGCGCAATCGCGCTCGGGGTACTCCAAGAAAATCGGTTTTGAGGGCGGACAGATGCCTTTGCAGCGTCGACTGCCAAAATTCGGTTTTAAAAATCCGTTTCGCAAAGAGTATAAAGCAATCAATATTGATGTTTTACAAACACTGGCCGACAAACACAGTTTAACTTCTATTGATGTAGAAAACCTAGTTGATGCTGGTCTAATTTCTAAAAATGATCAGATTAAGATTTTAGGAAATGGTACATTAACTGCTAAACTTGAAGTGAAAGCGCACGCTTTCTCAAAGAAAGCAGTTGAAGCAATTGAGGCTGCGCAAGGTTCAGCCGTAAAACTATAAATTGATGAAAGCTTTTTTTGAAACCCTAAAAAATATCTTTAAGATAGAGGATTTGAGAAATCGAATCTTCTATACTTTAGGTATTTTACTTATTTATCGATTGGGCAGTTATGTTGTGCTTCCCGGAGTTGACCCCGCACAACTTGGGGCACTAAAAAGTCAAACTTCCGATGGAATAATGGGCCTGCTAGATATGTTTTCAGGCGGTTCATTTAGTAGAGCATCAATTTTTGCTTTGGGAATCATGCCCTACATTTCTGCTTCAATTGTTGTACAGCTTCTAGGAATAGCCATACCCTATTTTCAGCGCTTACAGCGCGAAGGTGAAAGCGGACGGAGGAAAGTTAATCAGATAACACGCTATTTAACCGTGATAATTCTGATAATTCAAGCTCCTACCTATTTGGCTAACCTAAATAATCAACTTCCCGATTCGGCATTCGCCCTAAAAGGAATTTATTTTACGCTCTCGTCAACCATTATTCTTATTGCCGGAACTATGTTCATCATGTGGCTTGGTGAAAAAATTACCGACAAGGGAATTGGTAATGGTATCTCATTAATAATTATGATCGGTATCATTGCTCGATTGCCTTTTGCTCTTACTGCTGAGTTTTTTCAGCGTTCAGAGGAGATGGCTGGGGGCTTGGTTATGTTCTTAGTTGAAATGATTATCCTGTTTGTTGTATTTATGTTCTCTATCCTCTTGGTTCAAGGAACACGAAAAATCCCCGTTCAGTACGCTAAGCGTATTGTGGGTAACAAACAGTATGGAGGTGTAAGGCAATATATTCCGCTGAAAGTGAACTCAGCAGGCGTAATGCCAATTATATTTGCTCAAGCACTTATGTTTCTCCCAATGATGTTGGCAAGTTTCGATACTGAAACCACTACTGGTATTGCGGCTGCATTCTCAGATTTTACCGGATTTTGGTATAACTTCACATTTGCCTTACTAATCATTGCATTTACTTACTTTTATACTGCCGTTACCATTAATCCGAACCAAATGGCGGAAGATATGAAGAAGAATGGAGGGTTTATTCCTGGCGTAAAGCCTGGAAAGAAAACGGTAGAGTTTCTCGACGGAATTATGTCGAAGATAACCCTACCAGGATCTATATTCCTTGCTTTCATCGCAATTCTTCCTGCTTTTGCTATGATGTTTGGCGTTAACAACCAGTTTGCGCAGTTCTTTGGAGGTACATCGCTACTTATTTTAGTAGGAGTTGTTCTCGATACACTGCAACAAATTGAAAGCCATTTGCTAATGCGTCATTACGATGGGTTAATGAAAACGGGAAGGATAAAAGGGAAATCTGGAATGTAAATTCCAAAAAAACGTTCTTATAAACAATGTCAATAGTAAGGTCAGAAGAAGAGATAGAGATACTGCGTATCAACGCAGATTTGGTTTCAAGAACATTGGCTGAAATGGCCAAGCTCATTAAGCCAGGTATTACTACTCTTCAACTCGACAAAGTTGCCGAGGAGTTTATTCGTGATCATGATGCCGAGCCCGGGTTTTTGGGTTTTAACGGATATCCCAATACACTTTGCATCTCAATAAATGATGCAGTTGTACATGGTATACCATCAAAGTATGCAATTAAGGAAGGGGATATCATTTCGGTTGATTGTGGTACAAAGTACAAAGGGTACTACGGTGATTCAGCGTATTCGTTTGCTGTAAGCCCATTGCCTAGTCCACTTAAAAAGTTGCTCACTGTAACAAAAGAGAGTCTTTTTAGAGGGATACAAATGGCAGTAGAGGGGAATAGGGTAGGCGATATTTCGTACGCAGTTCAAGAGCATGCAGAGAGCAATGGTTTCTCTGTAGTACGCGAACTAGTAGGTCATGGAGTAGGAACTACAATGCACGAAAAACCTGAGATTCCTAATTACGGATCGAGAGGTAAAGGGGCTAGGCTACGTGAGGGAATGGTACTATGCATAGAACCAATGATAAACTTGGGTACTAAGCAAATTTATCAGGAAGATGATGGATGGACAATACGTACTTTCGACCGAAAGCCATCAGCTCATTATGAGCTAACGGTAGTTGTTCGTAAAGGCGAACCCGAACTCTTGTCAACTTTTAAGTACATTGAGGAAGTTTACACATTACAATAAATTCAGAATTTTATTATGGCCAAACAACCTGCCATTGAGAAAGATGGATCAATAATTGAAGCCCTGTCAAACGCAATGTTTAGGGTTGAGCTGGATAATGGACATGTTGTAACTGCTCATATATCTGGTAAAATGCGCATGCATTATATTAAAATCTTGCCTGGCGACAAAGTAAAGGTGGAAATGTCTCCCTACGATTTGTCAAAGGGCCGGATAACGTTTCGATATAAGTAATTTAAACGTAAATAAGTAATTACGATGAAAGTAAGAACTTCAGTAAAAAAACGTAGCGACGATTGTATAATCGTTAAACGTAAAGGGCGTTTGTACGTGATTAACAAAAAAAATCCAAAGTTTAAGCAACGCCAAGGATAATTTATTAACTTTGTACCCTAATTTTTTTAAGAAGATAATATGGCACGTATTGTAGGTGTTGATCTACCAAAAAATAAGCGAGGCGAAATAGCGTTAACCTATATATATGGGGTTGGTCGCAGTAGCGCACGCAAAATCCTCCAAAAGGCTGGTGTTGAATTTGATACACAGGTTAAGGATTGGACTGACGAAAATATCAATCAAATTCGCGCGCTACTTAACGAGTCGTACAAAGTAGAAGGCGAGTTGCGCTCATCTGTGCAGCTCAACATTAAGCGCTTAATGGATATTGGTTGCTATAGAGGTATTCGCCATCGTATTGGCTTACCTGTAAGAGGGCAGTCTACTAAAAATAATGCGAGAACCCGTAAGGGAAGAAAGAAAACAGTTGCCAACAAGAAGAAAGCAACTAAATAGATCATAGGATATGGCGAAGAAATCAGGATCAACTAAAAAGAAAGTTGTAAAGGTTGAAGCGGTAGGGCAAGCTTTTATACACTCCTCTTTCAACAATATTATTGTTACCCTTACCAATAGCACAGGACAGGTTATCTCCTGGTCATCGGCTGGTAAAATGGGTTTTAGAGGTTCGAAAAAGAACACACCCTACGCAGCTCAAACTGCTGCAGGAGATTGTGCAAAGGTTGCGTACGACCTAGGCCTACGTAAAGTGAAAGCTTACGTTAAGGGCCCTGGATCAGGTCGTGAATCAGCTATTCGTACAATTCATACCGCTGGTATTGAGGTAACAGAAATTAATGATGTTACACCATTGCCACATAATGGATGTCGTCCTCCAAAAAGACGTAGAGTTTAATTATTTGGCAATTATTTAGAAACATTAAAATATTGAGGAATGGCAAGATATACCGGACCAACCAGCAGGATTGCAAGGAAATTTGGGGAGCCAATATTTGGCCCCGATAAGGTTCTTGAAAAAAAGAACTACCCCCCAGGAATGCATGGTGTAAACAAAAAACGCAAGAAAGTATCTGAATATGGGGTTCAGTTGTTAGAAAAACAAAAGGCAAAGTATACCTATGGTATTTTGGAGAAGCAATTTTTAAATACATTTAAAAAGGCCGACAGAACTCCAGGTGTTACAGGTGAAATTTTGCTTCAACTGCTTGAAGCTCGTTTAGATAACGTGGTTTTCCGCTTAGGAATAGCACCAACAAGAGCTGCAGCAAGACAACTTGTTAGTCACCGACATATTACCGTTAATGGTAAAGTTGTTAATATACCCTCATACGGACTAAAAGGTGGTGACCTAGTTGGCGTTCGCGAGAAATCAAAATCGCTTGAGACGGTTACTGAATCATTATCAGGTAATCGCGCTTCAAAGTACTCCTGGTTAGAGTGGGATAACGATATGTTGATTGGGAAGTTTTTGAATAATCCCGAAAGAGACGATATTCCAGAAAACATCAAGGAGCAGCTAATTGTTGAATTATACTCTAAGTAAAAACTAAACCGAATGGCAATTCTGGCATTTCAAAAACCCGATAAGGTAATAATGCTTGATTCTACCGATAACTTTGGTAAATTCGAGTTTCGTCCTCTTGAGCCAGGCTACGGAATTACAGTAGGCAATGCTCTAAGACGAATTCTACTGTCTTCTCTTGAGGGGTACGCCATAACATCTATTAAGATTTCTGGCGTGGACCACGAGTTTTCTGTAATTCCTGGTGTTGTGGAAGACGTTACAGAAATTATTCTCAACCTGAAACAAATTAGGTTGAAAAAGATAATGGAGGACGTGGACGAGGAAAAGGTTACACTATCTATTTCCGGACAAAACGAATTCAAAGCAGGGTTTCTATCAAACTTTTTGAACGGGTTTAAAGTGCTAAATCCCGACTTTGTGATTTGTACAATGGAACCCGATGTGAAACTTGAAATTCAGGTAACAATAGGAAAAGGACGTGGATATGTACCTGCAGAAGAGAATAAGCAGGAAGATGTTGAGTTTGGAGTTATTCCCATTGACTCAATTCACACCCCTATTAAAAACGTGAAATTCGAAGTTGAGAACTACAGGGTAGAGCAAAAAACTGACTACGAAAAACTAATTTTCGAAATTGCAACCGATGGTAGTATTCATCCAAAGGAAGCACTTAAAGAAGCTGCTAAGATATTAATTTATCATTTTATGCTTTTTTCTGATGAGAAAATTACGCTCGATACCGACGACAAATTTGCAAACGATGAGTTTGATGAAGAGGTGCTGCATATGCGTCAACTTCTGAAAACCAAACTCGTTGACCTTGACCTTTCGGTTAGAGCCCTTAATTGCTTGAAAGCAGCTGATGTTGATTCTCTAGGAGACTTGGTGCAATTTAATAAGAATGACCTGCTCAAATTCAGAAACTTCGGGAAAAAGTCTCTAACTGAACTCGAAGATTTACTCGAGACCATGAGCCTATCTTTCGGCATGGATATTACTAAATACAAACTTGACAAGGAATAATTAAGATGAGACACAATAAAAAAGGAAATCATCTAGGAAGGACAACCTCTCACCGTAAGGCAATGCTTGCCAATATGGCTGTGTCGTTAATTAGTTACAAACGCATTAAAACAACAGTAGCCAAGGCAAAAGCCCTTAGGGTATACGTTGAGCCTTTAATTACTAAAAGTAAGAACGATACTACCCATTCACGTAGAACAGTCTTTGCCTATTTGAAAGATAAAAATGCTGTAACTGAACTTTTTCGTGATATATCAGTAAAAGTAGCTGACAGACCAGGTGGATATACCCGAATTCTGAAAACAGGAAGCCGTTTGGGTGATAATTCAGAGATGTGTATTATTGAACTGGTTGACTACAATACAACTTACACTAGCGATGCTAAGAGCGCTAAGCCAGCAGCAAAAAGAACTCGTAGAGGTAAATCAAAAACTACAGGCACTGAAACTGCCGAGGTTGATACTGCTACTGAAGTAAAAACAGCTAAGAAAACAGTTAAAGAGCCTGCCTCAAAGAAAGTTGAAGCAAAGGTTGAAGAACCTACTGTTGAAGAAACTATTGTTGAAAAACCTACTGTTGAAGAGCCTAAAGCTACTCCAGCAGATGAGGAAACTCCAGAAAGCGAAGCGTAACTTCTTTTCGGGAATAAAAAATATTAGGGGGTTTGCCATTAGGCTAATCCCCTTAATTTTTGTAATTTTACAGAAGAATATTAATTTAAACTGGTAAAAATATGGGACAAATAGTAAGCGTACATGCTAGACAAATTCTCGATTCGAGAGGTAATCCTACGGTAGAAGTAGATGTGCTAACCGAAAGCGGTTATTTTGGACGCGCAGCCGTGCCTAGTGGAGCTTCAACAGGAGTTCACGAAGCGGTTGAACTTAGAGATGGTGACAAGAGTAAGTTTCTTGGCAAAGGTGTACTTAGGGCTGTAAACAATGTGAACACAACAATTGCTGAAGAGGTTGTGGGTATGCATGTTTTAGACCAGCAACTTATTGATGAAAGTCTTATCAAACTTGATGGTTCTGACAATAAGGCTAATTTGGGAGCAAATGCTATTCTAGGCGTTTCACTGGCAGTAGCTCACGCTGCAGCCCAAGTTACGCAGCAACCATTGTTCCGATATGTAGGAGGCGTAAACGCTTGTACATTGCCTATCCCTCTTATGAACATACTTAACGGAGGTTCACATGCCGATAACAGCATCGATTTCCAAGAGTTTATGATTATGCCTATTGGCGCTCCTACTTTTTCTGAAGGTTACAGAATGGGCGCTGAAATTTTTCATAACCTTAAGGCTGTTCTAAAAAAACAGGGTTACTCAACAAATGTTGGCGATGAGGGAGGTTTTGCACCTAACCTTAAGTCGAACGAAGAGGCAATTACAGTAATTCTTCAGGCTATTGAAAAAGCTGGTTATAGGGCAGGAGAGGATGTATTTATTGCTCTCGACCCAGCATCATCCGAGTACTATTTACCAAAGGAAAACGTATACCACTTACATAAATCATCAGGTGATAAGCTAACTCCATCGCAAATGGTTGATTACTGGAAAACTTGGGTTGATAAGTATCCTATTATTTCTATTGAGGATGGAATGGCTGAAGACGATTGGGCTGGTTGGAAACTCATGAACCAAACGTTAGGTAATAAGATTCAGCTTGTAGGCGACGATTTGTTTGTAACAAATGTTACTCGCTTAAAAAGAGGTATTGAAGAAAAGGCAGCTAATAGTATCCTAATTAAGGTGAACCAAATCGGAACCCTTACCGAAACTATTAATGCGGTTCGCATGGCTGATATTAACTCAATGACCTCGGTTATGAGTCATCGTTCAGGTGAAACAGAGGACACTACAATTGCTCACTTGGCCGTTGCGCTTAATACAGGTCAGATTAAAACAGGATCTGCATCTCGTTCTGATAGGGTTGCCAAATACAACCAATTACTCCGCATAGAGGAAATGCTGGGATCATCGGCACGTTACCTTGGAAAAGACTTTAAGTACGTGAGATAGTAATATTGAGTAAGAGAAAAGGGGCTCTTTCGTTTTGCGAAGAGCCCTTTTTTTGTATCTTCACACGTTATAAATCAATTTGTATGGGCTACAGCGGACTTAATCAATTTGTAGAAAACCTTGAGGCTAGTGGAGAACTCATACGCATAAAAGAGTACGTTAGCCCAGAATATGAAATAGCAGAAATAACGGATAGATTGTGCAAGCAGCCTGATGGAGGCAAGGCATTGCTGTTTGAGAATACTGGAACCGATTTCCCAGTGCTTACTAATGCCTTTGGATCTGATAAGAGAATTGCCATGGCACTTGGTATTGTTGATATGAAGGAAGTGTCAGTTGAGTTGGAATCATTGTTTAAAACAATGGCCTCACCCAAGCAGTCAATTTTAGATAAAATTCGTATGCTTCCCACCCTACGAAAAGTGGCTCGTTGGTTGCCCAAGTCTGTTGCTGGCAAAGGCTTGTGTCAACAGGTTATTCATACTAACCCAAACTTATCCATATTTCCTGTACTTAAAAGTTGGCCTCATGATGGTGGCCCATTTGTAACATTGCCAATGGTTAATACGAAGGATCCAATCACTGGCGTGCGCAATGTTGGGATGTATAGAATGCAAATTCTATCTGATGATGAAACAGGTATGCATTGGCACAGGCACAAAACGGGCGCAAGGCATTATGCTGAGTATAAGAAACTTGGGAAACGAATGCCCATAGCAGTTGCTCTTGGTGGTGACCCCGTTTACACGTATGCAGCAACAGCTCCTCTACCCGATAATATTGACGAGTACTTACTGGCTGGATTTTTACGAAAGAAGCCAGTTAAACTAGTAAAGGGCATAACTGTTGACCTTGAAGTGCCCTATGATGCAGATATTGTGATAGAAGGTTACGTTGACACAAGCGAGGATTTGATTTGGGAGGGTCCATTTGGAGACCACACAGGGTTTTACTCACTTGCCGATTGGTATCCTAAGTTTCACGTTACCTGCATTACGCATAAACGAAATGCAATTTATCCGGCAACGGTTGTGGGAGTCCCTCCCATGGAAGACGTTTACCTTGCAAAAGCCACCGAGCGAATCTTTTTAAGCCCCATAAAAATTGCCATGCTACCCGAGGTTATTGATATGTTCCTACCGCAGGAAGGCGTAGCACATAATATAGCCCTTTTGAAGATTAAGAAAACGTACCCAGGTCAGGCATATAAGGTGGCAAATGCATTGTGGGGAGCAGGACAAATGATGTTTAATAAGATTATGGTTGTCATCAGCAATGATATTGACATAAGAGATATGGCTGAGGTTGGAAGGGTGTTTGCACAAAATTTTGATGGTAGGTCAGATTTTTTTATTGGCAAGGGACCTTTAGATGTTTTGGATCATGCCTCTGATAAGCCCGGTATTGGTGGCAAATTACTTATTGATATAACAGAGAAGTATCCTGAAGAGCAGGGTGTTAATGCCATTGCAGCGGATACTGATTCTCTTGCACCAAGCAATGAAGTAGCTGCAAATATAAAGCAGTTGGTGTTTGGATACTCTGATAAGCCTTATTCGTTTGGGTTTCCCGTTCTGGTGCTTAGTGTTGATAAGGGCAATGGAGCGGTTGTTAGAAATATTGCAAATGAAGTATGCTTGCTACTGCAAGCTAACCCACCAAAAGCCATTGTTTTTATTGATCACGATATTTCAATTGGTATCACACCTCTTGTTGCTTGGTATGCGTCAGGGAATTTGGACCCTGCACGCGACTGCTATACAGTGGATTGTTTAGGTAAGCAAATTCTGGTTGCTGATGGGACCAAGAAAAGTTATAAGAGCGATAATTTTTCAAGAGATTGGCCTAACGTTGTACTGACCGATAAAAAAACCATTAAGCACGTTGACGAAAGATGGGATGATTACAATATTGGTTCATTAATCAGTTCTCCATCGTTAAAGTTTTTCGACTCGCAATTTGGCGATAACGCAATAATTGATTAATTTGACGCTGTGAGTTTAGTGAGAGTTTTTATACATAAAATATTGTCCTATAGGGCTTTACAGTCTGTTGTGTTAGGTTTTTTCCTGACATATACAGCCTTGTCATATAGTACAGAAGTTGATGTAGAACTCTTTAATCTAGACAAGGGTTTATCTCAGTCGAACGTTACCGCTTTGCACTTTGATAGCTATGGCTTTTTATGGGTAGGAACTCAGGAGGGCTTAAATCGGTACGATGGTTATTCGTTCCAAACCTATCAGAATAACCCGGTTAATAGTGCTACTATAGGTAATAACTTTATCCTCTCTATTGCTGAAGATCAAGAGGGTAACCTATGGGTTGGCACTTGGAGGGGTTTGAGCGTATTTAACCATAAAACGAATTCTTTTAAAAACTTCTTTCACTCCGACACTGATTCAACTTCATTAAGTAGTGATAGGGTTTTTGATGTTTTTGTTGATAAAGAGAACCGAGTTTGGGCTAAAACATTGGAGTCGATAGATTTGTATAAACCCGAATCTAACTCTTTTTCTCGATTTCCACACTTCTCTGACAGCCTTACTTCCTTCTCCGATGTTAATGATTTTGACCTGTTTGAGGATAGTAGAAACAACTTATGGGTTGGCACTAAAGACGGACTCATGCTCTTTGACCGTGCTAAAGGAATATTTAAAAGGTATAGCCATAACCCTCAAATTAAACAGTCGTTAAGTAGCAATAGAATTAACAGTATTTCTGAGGATTCTTCGGGCTTTCTTTGGGTTGGTACAACTAATGGGCTTAACAGATACAACCCAAATAGCGACAATTTTTCTCGATTCTTTTACAATCCAAAAAATCCCTTATCAATAAATTGTTTATTTATTGATAATAATGAGCGTTTTCTTGTTGGTACCGATGGAGGTCTAAACGTTTTTGATCCCAAAACTAAAACAATAAAACCTATTGTACTAAATTTTGAAGGAACCGTTTTGCAGTCGTCGCGAGTAAACCACCTGATTAAGGATGAATCCGACATACTTTGGATAGGCTCCCATATAGGGCTTGCTAAAATGGATCTGAAAAGAAAAAAGTTTAGAGGATACTTCAAGAGCAACCAGGGTGATAACCTGTTTTCGAGTAATGCGGTATCATCGGTGCTTTTTAAAGACGAGGCAAATATTTGGATTGGAACATGGGGAACTGGACTGTTTTTATACAATAGACAAACCAATGAGGCGATTAAATATTCTAGTAGCCTTGGGTTTCCTTATACTATTTGCAACGACTATGTGCATATTATAAAAGAAATAAGTGGGGGACGACTTCTTATAGGAACAAGAAATGGGATACAACTCTTCGATAAAAACACCAGAACATTTTCCGATTTTTTTGAACAATATGGGCCAGAACTAAGCCAGCTGTTTCAAGATAAGAGGATATATGGTATTGAAGAAGACCCTAACGGTAATATATGGATAGCCACTAGGTTAGGTCTCCACAGGTTTAACTATAAAACTATTACAAATTACTATCACGTACCCAATGATACGTTAAGCCTCTCGTCAAGTGAAATTCATTGTATTGAGCTCGATGGTGATTACTTGTGGGTTGGAACTCTTGATGGATTGAACCGGTTAAACCTGAAAACCAATACTATTTCGAGATTTAAAAGGAAAGAGGGCTACTTTGAAGGAGGGCTGGTTTCAAATGATATTGTTTCGTTAAAGGTAGATTCAAAAGAAAACCTTTGGATTGGGACTCCCTCTGGATTAAATGTTTATCATAAGGAAAGTAATACGTTTTCACTACTTACCAATGGCGATGGGCTGCCCAATAACCTCATTTATGCAATTGAAGAAGATGTTAATGGTAATATTTGGGTGAGTACTAACTGGGGCTTGGCTCGAATTGAAAAGGGAAGTTATAAAGTAACTTCATATGAGGTTAGCGATGGTTTGCAGAGTTATGAGTATAATGTTGGTGCGAGCTACCAAACAGCCAGCGGCGAATTGTTTTTTGGTGGAACTGCAGGGCTAAACTCATTTCACCCCGACTCACTAATAATTAATACACGTATTCCTCCTATTGAAATAACCTCAATAGAGTTAGTGGGTACTGGTGCACAACAGTATCTTTCGGTGGTTGGTAAAGATGAAATTGTTTTACAGCCAAACCACTCTCTAATTAATATTGAATTTGCAGCCCTAGATTTTACGGATCCGCATAAAAATACCTTTAAGTATATGATGGAGGGTCTCGAAAATGAATGGTTTAGCTTGGGAACTAGACGAATGGTGGCGTTTTCGAACCTGCGTGAAGGTGTGTATACTTTTAGAGTTAAAGGAGCCAATACCGATGATATATGGAATAACGAAGGGGTGTCGTTACGAATTGTTGTTAAAACCAAGTTCTGGAAATCGAGGGTGGCGTTGACAATTTACGCAACTCTTTTTGTTGTTTTTTTAGTTGTATTCCTCCGGGTGCGAACTCGCATATTGCGAAGAACTAGCCGATTGCTTAAGGAGAGAGAACACTCTATGCATGAAATTGAAAAGCAAAAGGAGGCTTTAGTAGTTCAAAATAAGAGTATAACCGACAGTATAAACTACGCCAAAAGAATTCAGGAAGCCTTAATGCCTTCCGAATCGTATTTCAGCAATATCCTGCCAAATTCTTTTATTCTTTATATGCCTAAGGACATTGTTAGTGGCGATTTTTATTGGATTAACGAAACCGATAGCAAGGTTTTTGTTGCAGCAATAGATTGCACTGGGCACGGTGTACCGGGTGCTTTTATGTCAATTATTGGGGTTGAACTGTTACGAAACGTCACCAACGTTATGGGTATAAACGATGCTGCAGGAATTCTGAATATGCTCGACAAGGGGGTTTATGATACATTTTCAAAAGGGAAAGATTCTACTAATGCAACTGTGAAAGATGGAATGGACGTAGCCTTCTGTGTGCTTGATAAGGATAAGAATGAACTTCAGTTTGCAGGGGCTTTTAGTAACCTATACATTATTAGAGATAGTAGAATTATTGAAGTAAAAGGAGACAGGAATACTGTGGGCACGGGTGGTGATTTAAATAACCCCATGTTTAGCAGTCATATAATTCCCTTGCAAAACGACGATATGGTGTATATGTTTACCGATGGCTACGTTGATCAGTTTGGCGGACCCGAAGGGAAGAAGTTTAAATTCCGAAGATTTAGGCACTTATTGCTAAATATACATAAGTATCCACTCGAAATTCAGAAAAAACACTTGCTTGGCAGTATTAACGAGTGGAAGGGGGCGAGTGAGCAAGTTGATGATATTCTGATTATTGGCCTCCGTCATATTGTTATGTAGAGCCTCCTGTGGCATAAATCAAGTTTTATATTTATGAAGAATCTGATTGCAGCGAATAGCTATGTGCCCATAATATTTGGTGCTTGCTTCGCAATTTCATGTATAGGTGCTGCAGAATCAAACCTCCCTGAAAGTCACGATAACGCTGTTCAGGCGGTAAAAGAATACCTTCCCAAACCTCAGCCCATCGATACGGTGTATTACACAAAACTTCTATTGGGTAAAATACAGTATGGTAGTGACACCAACTTTGTGGCAGTAAAGCCTGAGCATAGCAGTAAAAGTATTTTTCTTGAAGTAAATACCTACCAAGCTTTTCAGCAAATGTACAAGGCTGCAAAGATTGATGGTGTGAATTTGACAATTATTTCGGGCTCCCGAAATTTTGACTACCAGAAAAGAATTTGGGAGCGTAAATGGAATTCCCGTGCCAATCCCTCGGGTATCGAAAAGGCTAAAGATATTCTAACTTATAGTTCAATGCCCGGAACCTCGAGACACCATTGGGGTACCGATTTCGACTTAAACAGCTTGGAGAATAGTTACTTTGATAGTGGCAAGGGACTTGTTGAGTATAACTGGCTTAGCCAAAATGCTCCGAAGTTCGGTTTTTGCCAAGTGTACACCTGTAAGCAGCAAAAGGGTAGGACTGGTTATGAGATGGAGAAATGGCACTGGTCGTATATGCCGTTGGCTAGCCAGTACCTTAAATTGTACAAAGAACTTATTTCTTACAATGATATTAATGGATTTGCTGGCTCTGAATTTGCCCCAAAACTCAATGTTATTAACGACTATGTATTTGGCATAGCCACTTGCCAAGAAGAAAAGTAACTTAGGGGTTAAGCAGTTTTCTCATTTTCTGAATAAGAACTTCAATTTGAAATGGCTTACTTATATAGTCGTCCATACCCGCAGCCAAACATTCCTCTTTATCGCCTAGTAAAGCGTTAGCTGTTATTGCAATAATAGGAATATGTGAGTTGGAGCTGGACTCAATTTCACGAATTTTTTTGGTTGCCACAATACCATTCATTATTGGCATTTGAATATCCATAAGAATTATGTCGAAACGGCTTGTACCAAAACGATCTAGCGCTTCTTTTCCATTGTTGGCAATTTCAATGTTTTTTACAAGTTTTTTTAAACTTAAAACCACAATCTTCTGGTTTATTAGGTTGTCTTCAACTAGTAAAACGTTGGCATTCTCAAGTTCAACCGATGAAGGTTCCTGCATCGACTCTCCTGCCTCTAGTATTTGTTTAGGTTTCACCTCTTTAACCTTTGGCTCCCCTGAGTTTATATTCAGCGTGTAAGGGAAAGAGAATATTGCTTCTTCAGCACTAAGTGTAACGCTTAGTTTCCCTCGGTTGCTTTCAATGAGTTTTTGGGTAATTGACAGTTCTAGCAAGTCAATATACATTTGCGTACTTGCCGATGTTAGCGACGACTCGTTTGTTACAAAAAGGTTCTGGTTTTCGTTTAGCGGAAGCAGTATGGGCTTATCACTTCGAAGCTCAACCAGTAAATCAATAGTATCCGCTGACTCCTTAACCTTTTTAACAACAATCTTTAAGTTTAACTTGCTGCTGCTCCGGTTTTTCAGTATACTCTCAATCAGATTTAGAAAAATTTGTTTAATTCGTACAGGGTCTCCAATAAGCTCTTGAGGTATCGACTCGTCAACTTTTAGGGTGAAAGCCGTTTGGTTTGAGTTTTGGGTTGAGAACAATCTAATTGTACTGCTAATTGTACTGTTCAGGTTGAAGTTTATATTAATGCTTCCCCTTTCCTTTATATCAACATTAGAGATTTCAACCATACTGTTTACCACGTTAACCAAATTATTTGTCGACGCGTGTATGGTGTCAATCATATCCTTCTGCTTCTCATCGTTTGAGATGCTTTCTAAAATGTTGGCTACAACCATAATGTTGTTAAGCGGTGTGCGAATTTGATGCGAGAGGTTAGAGATAAAATCCTCCTTAAGCTTTAGTGAACTCTTTAGGTCGAGCAGCTGCCTTTCCTTTTTATGCATTTGGTTGGCCCTAATAGTGTCGTAAAACGTAATAAAAAGTAAAACAGCTATGAACGAAGCGATTGACAGTATTTGGTATGAAGGGGCTATGCTCTGGAAATCGTCAAGAAATTCGAAAGGCAAAAGTATTGCAATGATGTAAAGCAATGCAACGCTAACAGAATAAAATGTTCCTCTTCGTATCCCTATAGCACCTGTGGTAATTAGAGGGAGTAGCCCCAATCCAATTATACCCGCTAAGGGTAACTCACTTACGCCTATTAATGATAAGAAACCTATGCAAGCAATTATCGTGAAGGCATGGCAATAGACCCTACTGAGCGACCTTTTTGTTGATAGCACCAGTAAAACTATTGCTAAAATAGAAATACAAAGGTATATAACACTAAAAATAAACTGCGACGACGCAAGCAGAATAGCTGCTAGTGCTATAAAAAATAGTGCGGTGATTGAATAAGAAACTTTCATTGATTGTATTTGCGCCTCGTGATCGGCGTAAGTATTATCTTTTAGAGAGGGCGAGAAAGTTTTTAAAATACTATTGGCTAAGTTCATGCCTAATACTTTTTTGAGTTTAAATGATGGCTACTTAATTTGTTGCCTCACTGATTATTAATTATAAAGCAGGCTAATAGGTGGCTTGCTGTAATTATTGCTAAATATATAAAAAAAAACGTTATGTATAGAATTTACACAGCATTGTTCAGTAAAATATTAAAAATGTTGAACCTATTGTGATTTTTGTATGCAGAAATATGTAACTTCAATGTTTTGTAGTATGAGCGAGATTTTTTTGTGCTCTAACTTTTGATAGTAAATTAATGGGCTTCTTTTGCTGACTCTTAATCGGTTATTAGTTAAGTTGAATTTCTCCTCCTGGCTTTTTGTTTTATCCAATTAATTGCAGCATCATTACAATGCGTATGAACTCTTTTTTAGTCCTTTCTGTTCATAAAACTATCATGTTGAAAATGATGCTGTAAATTTGTTTGAAGAAGGCTATAGGGCTAGCTTAAAACTATTGTTCAAAATAATTGTTCTTGTTTAAGGATAGTGGTAACTGTGTTGTTTATTTGGATAAACAGTGTAACTTTTTACACTCATTTTTATTGTAAGTAGTTTAAGCAAACGGTTGGTGTGTATGAATTCTCTAGCGTTCTTGAAATAAATAATGCTAAAATTTCATCATCCTCCTAATTATTTAAACCCTTGTGAGGCAACTTAATTCTGAAATTATTGGACGTTTTTTTGAAAGAATTTAAATTAAAATATTATTTTTATCAAATTATTAATAATCAAATCGGTACAAAGTGAAAAAGTTTAAAGCAATCTTTACCACGGTAGTCATTTCGTTTATGCTCAGTGGTTGTTATCTTGACGATTACCGAAATATTGAGAAAATACAGATTGATTCAATTGACCCGGTTTTTGGGTTTCCGATAATTAACTCAAGCATTAGCATAAGCGATTTGTTGAATGCTGTTGATTCTTCTTCTGTTGTAGAGGTAAGAAACGATAGCGTCTTCTTGGTTTTTAAACAAGAAATGAATTTCGGACTTGATCTGGATGTTTTTAAAATACCTGATAAAACATTTAGCGGCACACTTGACTTGAGCCCTACGGGAGAAGCGTTTGAGGCGTATGCCCAAAATTACACAACCATCGAAAGCGAATCAGAAATTAGGTTGGTAAACTTGAAAAGTGGGAACCTTAGAGTAGAGTTTATACGAGATGACCTCAACAGCGACCTGGAAATGAAAGTGGTAATTAATTCGTTAACCACACCTGAAGAACCCGATGGTTTAGTTTTCAATTCCGAATGGCCAGCTAATAGTTTTACCAATGTTGTTTCGGTTGATTTAGCTGGGGTTACCCTTATACTCGAAGGCAAAGATGAGATTACGCACGATCCTATTTATAATTCTTTTACCTGGACTAACTTTGTTAAGTCCGATGGATATGCAACGGGTCAGGTGAGTAACAACATAATTATTTCTGATGTTGAGTTTGAGAAGATTACTGGCCTTATTAACCATGAGGTTCCAATAGTTACACAAACAGTGGGCTTGGGCGCTTTTAGCTCGGTAATAGATGGCGAAATTCGCCTTTCAAAACCTAGGATTGATCTTAATTTGGGTACATCCTTTGGAGTTCCTTCCACAGCTGAAATAGCTAGTTTTCTTTTCAAAAACAGTAAAAACGAAACAATTGAGCTGGAAAATGAAGGGATACCATCGAGTAGAATGTTACTATTGGGCGAGGGTAAAAAGAATTACTTAGCTCACACAACATCCACTTCACCGTATGTAAATGAGTATTTCTTTTTAAATTACGAGAACTCTAATCTGGTTGATGTTTTGGCAATAGCTCCACTTGAGGCGTTCCTTAATGGAGTTTTTAGACTAGGTGATTTTACCGGAGTTTTTGACGACCCGCATAGTTTTTTTGTGCATGACACAAGCTCCTTTAACATTGATCTGGATATTGAAGTGCCGTTGGCTGGCAGTATCAAAGATTTGAAATTTCAAAAGAATTTAGAGAATTTTTCATGGCCTGTGATTGATACAATTCCAATGCTTGCAGATTTCGATTATAATGTAGAAATATTATTGAAAACTACCAATCAAATTCCTCTCACATTTGGGTTGCAGATGGTTTTTATTGAAAATGGAGTTGCCATAGATTCGCTGTTTAGCAATCCGTTGAATCAAAATATTGTGCAGAGTCCAAGGGTCGATAATCAGGGATTACCATTGGCAAGCACCGAAAAAATGACCATTGTTCAAATGGATAGGACAAAGTATGATAAGATTTCGAAAGCTTCGCAAATGCGGTTAAACTTATACCTTGAAACTGGAACCGAAAGTCAGCGTAATGTGCTGTTTAAGGCTTCACAAAATCTAGACGTACAGATGGGCGTCAGGTTCCAATTAAAATTAAAACCTGAAAACTAAATAAATATTTAACATTTAGCCTAACCCGAATACTAATTAAGAAGAGGAAGTTGTGAAAAGAATATCCTTTATACTACTAATGCTCACAGGGACGATGAGTGTTTTTGCTCAGTCGGAACTAACCCTGCCGTTTATGGGCAATATTTTTCAAAATACCTATCTTAACCCTTCTGTTCAAACCGAGCACGCTGTTAGCATAGGATTGCCTGTACTGTCGTCACTGCAGTTTCAGGTTATTAGTAACGGGTTTGTTCCCCGTAGATTTATGAGTATTAGTGGCAATACGCTTAGGATTTCACCAAATAACCTTGAGAGCCAACTGCGTAATCGCAACTTGCTTTATGCCAGTGTAGGCATTGATTTGCTCCACGTTAAAATACGCTACTTAAACTGGGATATATGGTATGGTGTGAGGCAGAATCAGCAGGTGTCATTGTTTTACCCCAAATCGCTCTTTAGCTTTGCCATAGCCGGGAACGAACAGTATAAAGATGTGCCTATGGATTTAACTCCGCTGGGCTTTAATGGGTCAATGTACCGTGAGCACACTGTTGGGGCTTCAACGCAGCGAGGTAAATGGGTTTTTGGGGGTAGGGTAAGTTTGTTACATGGTTTAACTAATGCCTACCTCAATCCGAAGAAAATTACCGTTGCCGTTACCGATGATATGTACTCAATGAGTGCTGATGCCGATGCCGTTTTAAAAACTTCTGGTTTGCCTGGAGATTCGTTGGCTAATATCAACTTTAACCAGTTCGGGGTTTTTGATGAAACGAATATTAGTAGTTTTTCTGAATTTAGAGAGTTTATGAGGACAAACTATACGGCAAACTATTTTAGTCGTTTCCGCAACCCTGGTTTCGCCCTTAGTGGAGGGGCGTCGTATAAGTACGACTCTCGATTTACTTTTTCATTTGCATTTAGTGATTTAGGTTTTATTTCATGGAGCGATAGCACCAAGTTCTTCAGCATTAAAGGAGCGTCGGAGTTTAAGGGAGTTGATATGTTGGCAGAAATGTTAACTGGCGGCGAGCTGTCTACCGATACATTAATTAATGATATTGTCAGTAATTTTGAAACTGATGAAAATCACGAGGGTGGCTATGCAACTTGGCTACATACAAAGTTTTATCTGTCGGCAACGTACCAATTGGCTGAGCGTACGCATCTTAATGCTAGCCTTTACGGAGTTGTAAATCGTAGGCTTTATCCAGCGCTAACCGTGGGCATTAATCAAGGTTTAGGTCGCATATTTAGTGTTTCGTTATCTGCCTCAATGAACCAACGAACTGTATCGAACATTGGTTTCGGAATTTTAGTAAAGCCGGGTCCTTTTCAACTATACCTTGTAGCCGACAATGTTTATTCGCCACTTGTTGACCCCCTAACTTTTACCAATATGAATGTTAGAATGGGGCTAAATATTGTGTTTGGTTGGGTCAAAAAACCGCAAGGATTACCTTACAATTAATTGCTAAAACGAGTAATAATATTGAAGCACGCACCTATGAATAAAATATTTTTAAAATTAATAACAGTTGCTGTTCTTTTGCAAATTGTAACCAATATAAGCGGGCAAACATCGTTTGAGCCGCAAAACCTTGGAAAGAATATAAACAGTGAGTATTCAGAAGTTAATCCTGTTATCTCTACAGATGGGAATACCCTGTTTTTTACTAGGGTAAATCACCCCAGCAATCGGTTTGGTGCGAGCGATAGTCAGGATATATGGTTCTCAACACTTCAGGCTGATGGTACTTGGGGAGCGGCTGAGCGATTGCCTAACACGGTAAATATTGGCCAGTATAATGCCATACTTTCGGCGTTGGACGATGGTGAATCGTACTTATTGCTTGGCAGGTTTAATAAGAGAGGTACCCTTTGGACTACCAGAGGGTTTTCAATTATAAAGAAGCTCGATAACAATACGTGGAGCAAGCCTGAGCGAATTCGAGTTAAAGGATTTAAAAGGAAGAATAAGAGCAAAACGATTACTGCTTATATGACTCCCGATAGAGAATATATTTTTATTGCATTCTCAATGTATCCCAATAGCCAGCGCTTATCGTTATATGTGTCCGAAAGAAAGAAAGACAACGTGTACTCAAGCCCCAAAACTGTTCGCGGAGGCAAAGGCAATGCGATGAACCCTCGGACCATTGAGTCTCCATACCTTACAGCCGATAAAAGTAGAATTTATTTCTCGGGCGATTATAGCAAAGGCCGCGGAGATCATAACTTATACTATGCCGAAAATCCAACCCCGGACTTTAGGGAATGGAGCGCACCCCTTATGGTTACCGACACCATAAATACTCCCAACTGGGATTCACACTTTCTAATGAATGCACAGGAGAGCTGGGGATATTACACATCAACAACCAATTCGTTTGGTAAGTCAGATATTTTTAGGGTGAAATTCTTTGAGGAAAATCCATACCTGAAGCTTTCTGGCTTGGTTTTAGATCAATCCGACCAAACCTTAATGATTATGGATACTACCTACTCTGTACTCGTGAATGGCGAAGAGTTTGAGGGGGTTAACCTTGATAAAACTTCTGCATCATACGAAGCATTACTTCCGCTGGGCGAATACTACACAATTCAGCCCGTTATGGATAAATGGAACGGTATTTCGTTTGATATTGACTTGCGCAATATTAGGGAGTATACCGAGTCTAAACTAAATATCTACTTTTCGTCAATACCATTTGTACAGGTAAAAGGTAAAATTATTGACACACACACTAACGAGGTTTTGCCAGCTAGCTATGGAGCAACTATTACAGTTAACGGGCTGCCATCCGATTCAATAATTTACGATCAGTTTTCTAGTGCGTTCCAATCATTACTCCCTTTGGGTGGGCGTTACGCTTTTTCGGCTAACGTAAATAATTTTACATCATCGGTTGAGGTGGTGGATGTAGTTAATCAAACACAGTATGTTGAGAAAGAGATTGAGGTTAGGGTTACACCATACCCGTGGGTGCTAATAAAGGGTAAAGTGCTCGATAATAATTCGCTAACGCCTATATTGGCTCAATCAAAACCCAGTCTTACTATTAACGGCCAGGAGATTGATAGTGTTCAAATAGATCCTGTTACAGCCTACTTTGAGCTAAGACTACCCTATGGCAAAAACCATATGGTGGGAGTTAAGGCTGAAAATTACAGAACAATTGACAATCAGATTGACTTAAGTACGTATACGCGTTATGCCGAGGTGTCGCAAAACCTGTTTGCTGAACGAGCTGATGTGAATATGATTACTCTTAACGGTAAGGTAATTAACACAAAAACAGGCAAGGTGCTTGAGGAGGGGTACGATGTTAAGATGCGAGTAAATGGCGTTGAAACGCCAGCTTTTGTTTACGATAGCAAGAGTGCATCGTACACGTTAAAACTGCCCGTTGGCTATAATTACGATTTAACACCCAGTCTCTATAACTTTTACAATAAGTTTGAACCCGTTGATTTAACAAGCGCTACTGCCATGACGAAGGTTGTTCGTAATTTTTACGTAACACCTATTGAGGTTGGACAGTCTATTGATATTGAACATATTTACTTTGAGACTGGTCGTGATGAGCTTAAACCCGAATCGTATCGTTCATTGGCAGCGTTGGTTCAGTTTCTTAATGAGTACCCAAATGTGAGGGTCGAGATTGGCGGGCACACCGATAACACCGGGTCGTTATCAGTAAACCAACGACTATCTGAGGAGAGGGCTCGTGCGGTTGCCGAGTACGGTATAAAACAGGGATTACCACCCGAGAGAATCGTTTCGAAAGGTTACTGGTTTACCAAACCTAAGGCAAGTAATAGATCTGAAGAGGGTAGAGCAAAAAACCGAAGGGTTGACTTTACTATTGTTGGAATATAATTTATTATTCTAGTATGCATAGTAGCTGGGAAGGTGTTTTATACATCTTCCCAGTTGCATTTTAACGTTATTCGAGCTATGAAGCGAAAAAGCAGCAAGCTTAAAAGACACGAAGAAATATTTAATAGCGTATCGCATGGGGTAGGTGTTTTTATTGCTATTGCGTGTACCGCTATTATTGTAACCCGTGCCGCATTATATGGTGATGCGTGGCATATTGTGAGTTTCAGTATTTTTGGCGCTGGAATGATAACCCTTTACATTGCATCAACGCTTTTTCATGGTACCAAGAATCTGCGTCGTAAGTACCGTTTAAATACCTTTGACCATTCGGCGATATATGTTTTAATTGCTGCTACTTACACCCCTTTAACGCTAGTGTCAATTAGAAGCCCTTTGGGCTGGGTGCTGTTCGGTATTATATGGGGTTTAGCGTTAGCTGGCATTGTTTTTAAAACGTGGTTTTACAAGCAGAAATTTCGTGCTCTATCGGCAGCCCTTTATGCAGCAATGGGTTTTATGTTTTTAATGGCAATTGGCCCCATTGTACGCAATTTACCATCCATTTCGCTGGTTTTTCTTCTGTGTGGGGTATTTGCCTACTCGGCAGGCATTTTCTTCTACATTAGGCGCGAAATAGCCTTTGGTCATGGCGTTTTCCATCTGTTTGTTCTTGCAGGTAGTATTTGCCACTTTTTTACTATGGTTTTTATGGTGTAAAAAGTTGTGGCTGTTATATGGATGGTTTTAGCCAATTCATACAGTTAAAATTGTAGTTCAATACGAATATTTGGAGTAGATAGACCACCAAGATAGTATGCACTTTAACCCTCTCCATTCAGCTGGTTTCCCCAGTCATCCAAAACCTGAAATCCGTAACCTAATTCAATATTTTGCCCTAACTTATTGCTCAAATTAAAAACCTTTCCTATTGAAGGAACTATGTAAAAAACGTTAGGCTTATTTTCAACCAGTATTTTAGAATAGGCTAGTCGTACATTTGTATGCCACGTCCTTAGGTTATACTTGTCTGGCTTTCCGAAATACCATGCATTGTCAATGCATAATGAAACGTTTAAAGGCATTATTACTCCGAACGAAGAGCCAATGTCAAAACCAACAGAATAACGCTTAATTGTGTTGTTGAACCCAACGTAAAGCCCTTGGGTTATTGGGTCATATCCAATATTATAAGTATTCTTTTCGACTGTTTGTGCTGAAACCACGGAGGTAAATACTATACCGAACAGTAGTAGAGAGAGCAGTAATCACTTTATAATATTTTGAGAGAATTAAGCAGTTTTAATCCTTAATTCCGATTGCCAAATATTTTAAACTTTTAAACTCTTTTTATAGTTGGTAACTTTTACTCCTTGGCTTAGTGTTACTATCCTCGAAGCCCATTGATACAACGGTATTGTTTTAACGCTAAACTCTGTATACTAATCCACGTTGTCGTGCAGGTATGCGTTGTCATTTCTTAGGAAGATGTCGCCATCCTCTTGGTTTAGTGTGAAGCGCGAAACATTAGGTTTTTTTGAGATATTTGTATCGTCAATCTTTATGTTTTTGCGCTTATATGCAGGTATTTTCTCAATTTTATCGAACGATTCTTTAGTTGGAACTGGAGTAGACTCCGAACGGCTTACGCGACCTTCCTCAGCTGGTTTCTGTTCAGTTGGTTTGCTTACAGTTGAAACCTGAAAGTCAAGCTCTTCATCCTCTGGATTTTGACTAATATCAAAAAATCTATTTTCGTTTGTTGTGTCAAATTCGATTATCCTTTGGAACTTGTTTGAATTTTTCCCGTCCTTTTTGGGTGGTGCTGCTGGTTTCTGCTTTACATCAATTAGTGGTTGTTTTACCTCCCTGTTGGTTGATGTTTGCCCATCGAGAGGAATTATGTCAACACTTTTTTTGCGAGTGTATAAATCTGGAATGCTATTGGTGCCAAAACCGGTGGCAATAATTGTAACGTTAAGTTTCTCTTCTAGCTGCTCGTCGGTTCCGTTACCCCAAATAAGATCGGCATCATCACCAGCCGCAGATTGAATGTAATCGGTAATCTGCCCAATCTCATCCATAGTTACCTCATTAATGCCCGAGGTTATGTTAAGTAGAATATTACGCGCCCCAGAAATATCGTTGTTGTTGAGTAGTGGCGACGACAAAGCTTCTTCAATGGCTCTAACGGCTCTATCCTCACCCGATGCCATTGCCGATCCCATAATGGCTACCCCGCTATTGGTCATAACGGTTTCAACATCAGCAAAGTCAACGTTTATGTACCCGTGCACGGTTATAATTTCAGCAATACCTTTTGCTGCTATGGCTAGCACATCGTCGGCTCGTGAAAAGGCTTCGGATATTTTTAGGTCGCCATAGATTTCGCGAATTTTCTCATTGTTGATAACTAGCAGCGAATCGACATGCTTTTCAAGTTCCTCAATGCCTTCCATAGCCTGGGCAATACGCTTTTTCCCCTCGTTTCTAAAGGGTATTGTTACAATACCAACCGTTAGCAGTCCAAGCTCCTTTGCTGCCTTGGCAATAACTGGTGCCGCTCCGGTTCCTGTTCCGCCTCCCATTCCGGCGGTAACGAACACCATTTTTGTGCCATCGGATAGCATATCAAGCACATCCTGAATGTTCTCAATGGCTGCTTGTTTTCCCACCTCTGGCTTGTTTCCAGCTCCGCGCCCCTCCGTTAATGAGGAACCTAGCTGAATTCTGTTTTGCACGGGGCTGTTTTCAAGGGCTTGTCCATCGGTATTGCAAACCATAAAATCAACATCCTTAATGCCTAGTTTAAACATATGGTTTATGGCATTGCTTCCCCCGCCACCTACTCCAATTACCTTAATAATTGACTTTTTATAGGTTGGTAAATCGAATGGTATTAGCTCTTCGTTCATGGCAATGTGTTTTATTTCAGTTTTCGAATTATTTAGACGACTTATTTTACATAGCAGAGTCGTTTTCCTCGAAAATCTCGGTGAATTTACGCTTAAATTTTTCGAGTAAGTTTACCCGCTTTACATCTTTAGAAATGTTTCCTTCTTTGGCCTCAGGTTGGAATGTTTCCCTATTTTCATTATCAATCTTTTTACAAGTTTCGAGCATCTCAAAACCTTTTAAAATTAGACCAATTGAAGTGGAGTAGGCGGGTGAGTTTATCTCCTCGTTAACATCGGCAGTTAGGTGTTCGTTTGGATAACCAATTCGTACATCGTAACCAGTTTTGAATTTTACTAGCTGCGATAGGTGGTTTAGTAGCGAACCGCCTCCAGTAAGCACTATGCCTGCGCTAAGTTTCTCGGCGTAACCCGAGTTTTCAATTTCGAAGGTTGCATAGTCTATAATTTCTTCCATTCGGCTTTGAATGATGTAGGCAAGGCTTTTAAACGAGATTTCTTTAGGGTCTCTTCCGCTGATACCCGGTATGGTTACAATTTTATCTTCGGGAGCAATGTCGCCCAGCGCCGAACCAAACTGAACCTTAAGCTGCTCGGCTTGCCTAAGTAGAATTGAGCAACCCTCCTTAATGTCGTTTGTTATAACGTTTCCTCCAAACGGAATAACGGCCGTATGTCGAACAATACCATCGTAAAAAATAGCAATGTCAGTTGTTCCTCCGCCTATATCAACAAGTACAACTCCAGCTTCCTTCTCATCTTCGGTAAGCACGGCTTCGGCCGATGCAAGGGGTTCAAGTATTAGCTCGTTTACAACTAAATCAACGCGATTAACACATTTTTCAATGTTTTTTGCCGACCCAGTTTGTCCGATAACAATATTGAAGTTGGCTTCGAGTCTCTTTCCCGACATACCAACGGGGTTTTTTATGCCCCCTTCGTTATCAACAATAAAGTTTTGTGGAAGTATGTGCAGGATTTCTTCTCCAAGATTGGTGGGGATTTTGTACATATCCTCAATCAGCTCGTTCACATTTTCAATGGTTATAATGTCCTGATCGGCTGCAAGATTTATGCTTCCACGGTTTTTTATACTACGAATGTGTTGCCCTGCAATACCGACGTAAACATCGTCAAATATAATTCCCGATTTTAGCTGTACGTCTTCAACCGTGCGCTGTATTGATTTAACTGTTTCTTCGATATTTAAAATTACTCCCCGTTTTATGCCGGTTGAGGGTGTTTTACTGTGCGCTACAATTTGTAGTTTTCCGTTAGGGTTCTTTTTTCCAATAATGGTTACAACCTTAGTTGTTCCAAGGTCGATTGATGCTAAATACTCGCTTTGCTGTGTCATAATATTATCGTTTAGTACATACAACTTGATTACTATACCTAAGGTTTATCTGTGTGTATTTATTCCACCCCTCCTCAGGAAGAGCAGTTTGGTAAAAATATTTTAGTTTTAAAAGTTTTGTTTCGTAGTTGGCTAAATCGCCAAAAATTATGGTGTGTGGTCCAACTCGGGGTATTAATTCAATATTCTGTTCATTGTCAACATATATTTGTGTTATTTGTGCACTCCAAAAAGGATGACTTGTTATAAACTTGGCGAAAATGTAGAGCTGACAAATAAATGGGTTTTTCTCGGTTGAATGCTCTTTCCAACTCATTATATCAATGTCTGGTTTAATGTCGAAAGGTTCGGTTATGCTGCCATTTACTACCAGAACGTGCGATGTAAAATTGTTTGATAGGGCTAAAATTCGTCCTTCGATATCGATATAGTAGCTCTTGCCGTATCGGTTAATGATTCGCATAATGGGTTTTCGCTGCTCTATATTTATGCTAAGCGTGCCATTGTTTGTTTTGAATACCTCGGCTCTTTTTACTGCTTGCATAGAAGCAATTTGCTGCTCAATTACGTGTGTATTAATCATTGAAATGGGTATGCCAATTAGGTTTGCGTGTTCACGCTCAACCGTTTTCAGTATTTCTTTTTTTGTTACGAATGCATTGTTTAGGCTATCGGCAATATTAATGCTAATGGACGAGCAGATAACCTGATCTGAGCGACTACCCACGAAGTTTAGGGTAGTAATCAAATAGGCAACTACTAGTAGCCACTTTGTAAAATTCCATAAAGCCGATTTCCAAGCCTTCATTTTATTTCTCTTTCTGTTTTAGTAGTTCTACTATTTTTGGCACTTGGCGGTCAATATTCCCAGCACCCATTGTAATTAATACATCAATTTCAGAATTGTTGAGTATATCCATAAGTTCTGAGGTGGTGCAAAGTGTTTTGTGTTGGCACTGTACCTTATCAAAAATAATACTTGATGTTACCCCTGGAATAGGCAGCTCGCGTGCAGGGTATATGTCCAGCAGTATTAGCTCGTTGAGCAGGCTAAGGCTTCTTGCAAAATCATCGGCAAAATCGCGGGTGCGTGAATACAGGTGTGGTTGAAAAATTCCAGTTATCCTTCTGTTTGGGAACATCTCCTTTAGCGAGGTAATTGCCGCATTTATTTCAGCTGGATGATGTGCGTAATCATCAATATATGTCGCTTTTCCTTGGTATTGAATGTCGAACCGCCTTGAAATACCTTTAAATGATTTTAGGCTTTGCCTTAAATTTTCTTCGCCTGTACCCCAGAGAATAGCTGCCGCCGAAGCTGCAACCGAATTTTCGACATTGAATTTTCCGGGCGTTCCGAGCGTTAGATTTTTAATTTTCCCAAATGGTGTATTTAGGCTAAAAGTGTAAATACCGTTTTGATTCGTTAGGTTGCTTGGGTAAAAATCGGCCTTTTCATCTATTGAATAGGTGTACGTTTTTATGTTGGTTTTGCCTTCTACAATGTTTTTGATGTTGTGCTTTATTATCAGCGTGCCTCCCTTTTCAATTTTAGAAATGAAAGAGTTAAAAGCCTGCTTAACCTCGTTATGGGTATTGTAAATATCGAGATGGTCAGCATCCACGGAGGTTATAATTGCTAGGTCGGGTTTAAGACTTAAGAAGCTGCGATCGTACTCATCGGCTTCAACAACCAAGCGGTTACTTTTGCTGTTTAGAACAACGTTGCTTGCAAAGTTTTTAGATATTCCGCCCACAAATGCGTTACATCCTTCGGAAGTATGGCTTAGTATATAGGCCAAAAGTGTTGAGGTGCTTGTTTTTCCGTGAGTACCTGCCACGGCAGCTGTTTGGTAGTTTTCGGAAATTAATCCGAGAGTTTCAGCTCTTTTTAGCACCCTAAAGTTATTGTTTTTAAAAAATTGAAGTTGCTTACTGCTTTGTGGTATTGCAGGGGTGTATATTATAAGGGTTTGCTGTGAATCATTTTTAATTGTTGTAGGTATGCTGTCTATGCTGTCGGTAAATTGCACTGCAATGCCTTCGCTTACTAACTTGTTTGTTAAGTTTGAAGGGGTTAGGTCGTACCCAGCAACAGCTATGTTTTGGTTGGCAAAATAGCGGGCAAGGCCACTCATACCAATGCCCCCAATGCCAATTAGGTAAACTTGTTTTATGTTGTTAGCGAGCGTGTTCATATTCTTAGTAAAATACTGTTGCATTAATGTTTACAGAAAGTTGATAGTTGTTATGGGACCAAATTTGTAGCATTTTCCTATTTATTTATAAGCGTTAAAACTATTTCTGCAATGCTATTTGCAGCATTTGGTAGCGCCATATTGCTAATATTTTTGCCTAACTCGGTCAGTTTGTTTTCGTTTTGTATTGTGCTTAGGGCCGTGCTAACTAGTAACTTTTCGGCATCTAAGTCTTTTACCATTATGGCTGCATTTTTTTGTGCTAACGCTTTGGCATTCATCGTTTGGTGGTCTTCGGCCACGTTTGGCGAAGGCACTAGTATGGTGGGTTTGCCTACTGCACAAAGCTCCGATATAGTGCAGGCACCAGCTCTGGATATTACTAGGTCGGCAACCGAGTAAGCTAAATCCATTCTACTTATAAAATCGAGTATCCTAACGTTGCCTGTTTTGATATTTTGTAGGGTTTCAGTTATTTCATCAAAATAAAATTTGCCTGTTTGCCAAATGAGCGTTACATTTTTTTGATTTGTTATTTGCTCGATGTTATTTAGTATGCTGTGGTTTATTGTTCTGGCACCCAGACTGCCGCCTACAACTAGAATTACCTTACTGGATTCTGGAATGCCAAAAAACTTTAACGCTTCATCCGATTTTGGAGTAGTGTTGTTAAGCCCCTGCCTTATTGGGTTTCCGGTTATTGTTATTTTCCTTGCTGGGAAATATTGCTCCATATTTTCGTAAGCCACGCAAATTGCATTGGCTTTTTTTGCAAGTAGACGATTAGTAACCCCAGCATACGAGTTTTGCTCTTGTATAAGCGTTGGGATTTTCATTTGTTGTGCAACCTTTAGCACGGGACCGCTTGCATAGCCACCTACTCCAACAACAACATCTGGATTAAAACTCTTTACTATTTTTTTTGCCAACGTTAAGCTCCGCATTAGTTTGAATGGAAATGCTAGGTTTTTAGTCGAAATACTACGCTGAAATCCAACCACAGGTAACCCTTTTATTTCGTAGCCAGCTGCCGGAACTTTCTCCATTTCCATACGCCCCTCGGCACCTACAAATAGGATTTGGGCATCGGGTTCAACCTCCCTAAGCGCATTGGCAATAGAGATTGCGGGGAATATGTGCCCTCCCGTTCCGCCTCCGCTAATAATCACCCTTAACTGCTTCTTCTCCATCGAATAGTTCCTCCTTATTTTGACTTCTGCTAATGCTAAGTAATATTCCGAATGATGCGCTAGTGAAAATGAGCGAAGTTCCGCCCATACTCACAAGGGGTAAAGGTTGCCCTGTTACGGGTATTAGATTTACTGCTACTGCCATATTTATCATAGCCTGAAAAACCAGCATTAGGGTTAGCCCCATTGCCAATAGTGCTGGAAAAGTTCGTCGGGCTTTTTTTACAATAAGCCCAGTGCGGTAAAGCAGTATTAGGTATAAAAGTAGAACGATAACACCTCCAAATATCCCGTATTCTTCAATTATAATTGCATATATAAAATCGGAATAGGGGTGGGGTAGTAAGTTTCGTTGGGTGCTATTGCCGGGTCCTTTGCCAACTAAGCCACCCGTTGCAATGGCAATTTTCGATTGTTGCGCCTGATAGTTTTCACCCTGTTCGCCCGATGAATAGTTCTCAATCCGATTCTTCCACGTTTGTACACGGCTAATGGAGTTGGTTTTAAGAGCAACAACAACAAAAAGCCCGATTACAAGAACTCCTAATCCAGTAAAGCCTAGTAAGTGCTTTAGGTTTATGCGACCTATAAACATTAATAACCAGCAAGTTGCCGCCAGTAGAGCCGCTGTTGAGAAGTTTGCTGGCAGAATAAGTGAGCAAACTAGGGCAATGGGCAAAACAATGGGTAGGAATGTTTTTTTAAAGTCGTTAAGGTTGTTTTGCCTTAGTGATAGCATACGTGCCACGTACATTACAAGCGCCAACTTTGCAAAGTCTGATGTTTGTACGGTAACCCCAAGTCCAGGAATTTCGAGCCACCTTGAGGCCTGGTTTATGCTTGTTCCAAAAAGCAAAGTTATTAGCAAAAGCGGAATGGCTATGTAAAGTAGTAAAGGGGCGAGGGGAGAATATACTTTGTAGGAGATTAAATGTACCAGAAATATTACGGCTAGTCCGGCTCCAAGAAAAGCGAACTGCTTAATGAAGTAGTAAGCGGTATTTCCGCCCTGATATCGATATGCAAGCGACCCAGTAGAACTATAAACAGCCAAAAGCGATACGATTGATAGTAAAACTACCACCAACCATATTACCCTGTCGCCTTTAAAGTACTGTCTGAAAAACTTTTCCATATCAATTTATTCCTTCTCTATAAATTTTTTGCTGCTTCTTTAAACTGTCTGCCTCTATCCTCGTAATCTTTGAATAAATCGAAGCTGGCGCAAGCAGGTGATAGTAGAACAACATCGCCAGGTGTAGCAAGTTCGTAAGCTAACTTTACGGCTTGACTGGCAGAATCTGCATCGACCATTGTTGGCACCATTTCGGCAAAAGTGTTGTGTAGTTTCGTGTTGTCAATACCGAGACACACAATGGCTTTAACCTTTTCCTTTACTAGTTTGAAAAGTTCAGTGTAATCGTTGCCCTTATCCTGCCCACCGGCAATCCATACCACAGGGCCTGTCATACACTCAAGGGCGTACCATACCGAATTTACGTTGGTTGCTTTTGAGTCGTTTATATACTGTACGCCCCGAACCTTGAAAACGGGTTCGAGCCTGTGCTCAATCCCTTCAAATGAAGCGAGACTTTCGCGTATAATATCTTTTCGGATATTTAGAACGTAACCAGCAATACCTGCAGCCATTGAGTTATAAACGTTGTGCCGACCTTTTAGTGCGAGTTCATCAATTGACATATCGAAATTGTTGCTTTGGTAGTTAATGTGCATAAGCTGGTCGATTAGGTAAGCTGTTTGCTCTGTTTTTTTATGCTGAGAGAATGAAAGCATTTCGGCTTTTACTACAATATCTTTAAGATGCTCGGTTGTTACATCGTTATCTGAGCAGAATATGAAGTACTCATCTTCGGAAAGATTTTGAGCTATTCTGAATTTCGACTTTACGTAATTTTCCATTTTGTAGTCGTAGCGGTCTAGGTGGTCGGGCGAAATATTTAACAAAATGGCAATGTCGGCCTTAAATGTGTACATACCATCGAGCTGAAAACTGCTGAGTTCAAGAACGTAGTAATCGTAGTTGTTTTCGGCCACTTGCAAAGCAAAACTTTGTCCAACATTGCCGGCCAAACCAACGTTTAGCCCAGCTTTTTTAAGCATATTGTATATTAATGTTGTGGTGGTTGTTTTGCCATTACTGCCTGTGATGCATATTTTTTTTGCATCGGTATAACGACCAGCAAATTCAATTTCAGCTATTACAGGTATGCCTTTTTTTATTATCTCCTGAACGATTGGCACCTTTTCTGATATCCCAGGCGATTTAATAACCTCACAAGCATTTAGTATTAGCTCAGGGGTGTGTTTTTGGTCTTCCCACGGAATGTTGTATTTCTCTAACAGCTGTTTATGCCGAGGTTTTATTTTCCCGCTATCCGAAAGAAATACTTCGAACCCCTGTTTTGATGCAAGCACAGCCGCACCAACGCCGCTTTCGCCGCCACCCAAAACAACTATTCGATTATTTATTTTATTGATTTCCATACTAACGAATTTTGAGAGTTACCACGCTAATAATTGCCAGAAGTAAGGCTACAATCCAGAAACGGACTACTATTTTTGCCTCTGGGTACCCCTTCTTTTGATAGTGATGATGAAGTGGTGCCATAAGGAAAACTCTTTTACCTACGCCAGATTTTCGCTTTGTGTGCTTAAAGTATGATACCTGAATCATTACCGATAGGGTTTCGACAAAGAAAACGCCACACAGTATTGGTATTAGCAGCTCTTTGCGTATTAAAATTGCAAAAACGGCTATTATTCCGCCAATGGCCAAGCTGCCAGTATCGCCCATAAATACCTGAGCGGGGTAGCTGTTGTACCATAAAAACCCGATGGCAGCACCAATAAATGCCGACATAAATATTACCAGTTCTCCCGAGTTGGGTATATACATTATGTTGAGGTACTCGGCATATATAACGTTACCCGAAAGGTATGCAAACACACCCAAGGTTACACCCATCACAGCGCTCACTCCGGTTGCAAGCCCGTCGAGCCCATCGGTTAGGTTTGCTCCGTTTGAAACTCCGGTAACAACAATAATTACGATAATGATAAAAACCACCCACGCTAATTTTTGTGACAAGGGGCCACTAAAGGGTATTAAAAACTCGTAATCGAACTCATTGTTTTTGAAGAATGGAATGGTAGTTTTAGTCGTTTTTTCGTTCTGTTTGCTAATTTGATTTGGCTTGGAATCTACCTCGCTACTAATCGTTTGCTCAATCCTTTGGGAGACTTCCTGCTTATGTACCTTCTCTCTAATAACAATATCTGGACTTAAATACATGGTTAGCCCAACAAACAGTCCGAGAAGCACTTGCCCTAGTATTTTTAATTTACCCGAAAGGCCCTCTTTATGCTTACGGAATACCTTAATGTAATCATCAATAAAGCCAACTGCCCCAAGCCAAACGGTGGTAACGAGCATTACAATAATGTAAATATTTTTTAGGTTCGCAAACAGGAGTACGGGTACAACAATAGACAGTAATATAATAACCCCACCCATTGTTGGCGTGCCTTTTTTCTCTAGCTGTCCGTGTAACCCCAAGTTTCTAACCTCTTCGCCAATTTGCTTAATCTGTAAAAACCTAATTTGCCGCTTGCCTGTAAGAAGTGAGATAAGAAGAGATGTAATAACGGCCAAGCCTGCGCGAAAGGAGATGTACTGAAACATACCCATTCCAGGAATATTAAATTCGCTTAACCACTGTGCCAGATAGTATATCATGCCTGTAATGCTTTAAAAATTTCTGATACTTCCTCCTTGTCATCAAAATGATGCCTAACGCCTTTAACCTCCTGATAGGTTTCGTGCCCTTTTCCCGCAATTAGTACAACGTCGTTTGGTGAGGCTAGTAGGCAGGCCGTTCTAATGGCTTCGCGCCTGTCGACAATTGTAAGTACTTTCCCCACTTGTGAGGGGTCGATTCCTTTTTTCATATCATCTATTATTTCTGCAGGGTCTTCGTGGCGAGGATTATCGGCAGTGAGAACCACCAGATGACTTCCTTGCAAGGCTACCTGCGTCATAATTGGGCGCTTTGTTTTGTCCCTGTTTCCGCCAGCACCTACAACCGTGATAAGCCGGTTACCCTCGTGTAAAATTTTATTTATTGTTGATATCACGTTTTCAAGCGCATCGGGGGTATGTGCATAGTCAACAACGGCAATAACACCGTTGGGCGCAACAAAATTCTCGAATCGGCCGTTAACTGGCCCCATATTGCTTAGCTCAGTTAAAACCTCTTGCCTGTCAAAATTTAGAAGCAGTGCGGTTGCATATACTGTAAGCAGATTGTACGCATTGAAATTGCCAATTAACCTTGACCACAACTCAGTATTATCTATATTTAGTAACATTCCGTGTGCATGTTGCTCAATAATTTTGCAACGGTAGTTAGCCATATTTTTAAGTGAGTATGTGCTAATTTTTGCCTTTGTGTTTTGCACCATTACCCTGCCGTTTCTGTCGTCAACATTGGTAAGCGCAAAGGCATTTGCCGAGAGATTGTCAAAGAGAGATTTTTTTGCTTTTATGTACTCGCTAAACGTTTTATGATAGTCGAGGTGATCATGGGTGATGTTGGTGAAAATTGCACCTGCAAACTCGAGCCCTGCAACCCTTTTCTGATCCGTTGCGTGTGAACTTACCTCCATAAAACAGTGGGTACAGCCTTGGTCTACCATCTTACTAAGCAAGCTGTTTATTTCAATGGCGCTTGGGGTTGTATGTGTGCTGGCAATGGTTGTGTCGCCAATTTGGTTTTGAATGGTTGAAATAAGTCCAGCTTTGCCCCCTAAAGCGTTAATTAATCTATATAGTAGAGTAACTGCAGTGGTTTTTCCGTTGGTGCCAGTAATACCAACCAGGTTAAGTTTACTAGCTGGGTTGTTGTAAAATTTTACAGCAATTTTACCCATTGCTTCAGCAGAATTGGGTACCCTTATAAGCGTAACGTTTTCTGTGTGAATATTTTCGGGTATTTGTTCGCAAATAATTGCAGTAGCCCCTTTTTCTATTGCACTTGTAATAAATTGATGCCCATCTATTTGGGTGCCCCTAACGGCAAAGAACATATTGTTCGGTTCAACGTTTCTCGAATCGAAGGTAAGCCCCGAAATATTGATGTCCGTTTTGCCAATTATTTCAGCTACGGTATCGTTGGGTAATATGTTGTTAAGTTTTTCCATTTAGCTAGCTAAAAGTCATTTCTAGTTTAATTCTATCGCCATTTTTTACTCTTACGCCAGGTAGTATTGACTGGCTTCGAACAGCACCACGGCCAATAACTGTTACTTTTAATCCGCTGTTCTCGAGTAAATATATTGCATCCTGTAACGACATTCCGATAACATTTGGCGTTAGGTTGGGTACTATTTTCCTTTCATTCAGTTCAACCGATTTTTCGTTTCGATGTGTATCAGACCATATTTGGGCAGGAGATTCATCAATAACCGGAATATTCAACTCTTTAAAAGCTTTCATTAGCGATGGTTTATATCCGCTTTTCGATTCGGGCAATTCAACCAATACGGGTTTGTTACTAACCACTGGAAACCAGTCGGGATTAGTTGCGTAAACTTTATCGGCAATTTCTTTAAAAATTGGGCCAGCTACGAGGTTCCCGTAGTAAACGCTTCGCGATGGCGAGTTAACTACCACAATACATGAAAACTTCGGATTGTCGGCCGGGAAGTAACCAACAAATGATGCCTGATGGCTAACACCTTTGGCCGATTTGTAGCCCGATACTCCCTGTGCTATTTGAGCGGTTCCCGTTTTGCCTGCAATTTTATAGTTTGCATTGCGCAAATTGAGTGCAGTTCCATTTTCAACCACACCCTCAAGAACCTCACGAACTTTTTCGAGCGTTTTTTTTGAACATATTGATGGGTTTATAATTTCAGACTTAAACCCTCTTTCGATACTGCCGTGCTGGCGAATTGAGTGGATAAATTTTGGTTTAACCATTTTGCCATTGTTTGCCACGGCATTGTATAAGGTCAAAATTTGTAGGGGCGACAGGATTACCTCATATCCAATGCTCATCATTGGAAGAGAAATGCCCGACCATAGCTTGTCGCCCGGATACTTTATGTAAGGTGTTGCTTCGCCTTTAATGGGCAAACCCAAAGGCTGGTTTAGGTTCATAGCGTATAGCCTATCGATAAACTTTTCTTCTCTTCCTTTATAGTTTTGGGTTACTAGCATAGTAATACCAACGTTGGAGGAGAGTTCAAATACTTCTTTTACTGATATTTTACCATACCCGCCTCGCTTAGAGTCATTTATCTCTTTATCGTAGAACCTTATACTGCCCTTTCCTGTGTCAATGGTATCTTCGAGTGAAACGTACCCATCTTCGAGTAGAGCTATTAGCGATGCAAGTTTAAAGGTTGACCCAGGCTCGGTTCCTTCACCAATTGCATAGTTAAATACTTCGCTATAGGTTCCATTTTCGTTTCGGCGCAGGTTGGCAATAGCCTTAATATCGCCTGTTGACACTTCCATTAGGATGGCCGAACCATGAACAGCCTCATGCTGACCTAGCTGGGTTCTCAGCGCTTTTTCGGCAACATCTTGTAGGGTAACATCCAGGGTTGTAATTACGTCCATTCCATCTTCGGGTTCAATTTGCACAGCGCTGTTAACATCGAGCCAAATGTTCCCGCTTCCTCTCTGCATTGTTGAAACACCAGCCTTGCCCCTAAGGATATGGTCGTAGGCACCCTCAATACCAACTGCCACTCCGCCCTCGTTAGTAGTGCCAATGGAGCGGGATGCTAGACTTGAGTGGGGTTTAATTCTTTGGTTTACCTGAACGGGGATAAATCCGCCCCTATTTGCTGGCAGGCGAAATAGAGGAAATTCTTTAATTTGTTTTAGTTCCAAATAGTTTACCAGCCTTGAACCAACAGGGTAGTATCGTTTGTTACGGGCAAATTTTCGGGCATTAACAAGTTCAGATTTGTATGAGTAGTGTGATTTGTTGCGGAATAGTTGCGATAGTTTAATGGCTAGTGAGTCGATGTTTGCATAGAACATTTCGTCGGTTAGCCCTGCGGCTTTAAGATCTACACGAATTTCGAAGTAGGGCACAGAGGTTGCCAGTAGCCTGCCATCGATAGCGCAAATATCGCCTCGGTTAGGCTCTATGGTAATGTCGCGGTAGGTAATGGATTTTGCCTGTGCGCGCAGTTCCGTTCCTTCGATAAACTGGATGTATACTATTTTGCCAATAATGACTAACCCAAGTATACCGAAAATTACGTATACCAAGCCAAAACGAAATAGTATTTCTTTTTTTACCGACATCTATCTAGAGTTTTGCTTTTATCTTTTTTGGTGGAACTACTGATGCTTCAAGGCCTAGGCCTTTCTCTTCAACCATTCGTGCAACTTGGCTTTGCTTGCTTATGTGCATAAGTTGTGCTGCTGTTGTTATCGATTCGGCTCTCAAGTTTTTTACCTCAACCTGCACCTTTTGTCCTTCGCGTACCAATTTCTCGTACCTGTACTTATTGCCGATATATATTAACGCAAGAAGCGCAAGGAATAGGGTGTAGGGGATTTGACTTGACACCTTGTCTTTGCTAAGAATACTGCCATCTAGAATGGATAGCACACCCTTCCGCTTTTCTTTAGGCTGCGTTTGGGCATCAATAAATTCTATGCGTTCCTTTTCACTCATTTCTTTTGTGCTATTCTAAGTTTTGCGCTCCGTGAGCGAGTGTTTTCATCAAGTTCTTCCTCCGAGGGTACTATAACTTTTCGGTTTACTTGCTCAAAATCGGAAACTACATTACCATAAAAATCGGCTTCAACCTTGCCATCGAAATTGCCGCTGCGTATAAAGTTTTTTACCAGCCTATCTTCAAGCGAGTGGTATGATATAACCACTAGCCTGCCGTTGGGTTTAAGTGAAAGCGTGGTGGCCTCGAGCATCTGTTTTAGCGTTTCCATCTCTTGATTCACCTCTATTCGGATTGCCTGGAAAATTTTAGCAAGCTGTTTGTGTGTTATTTGTGCAGGAAACATGGGGCTTAAAATTTCGACCAACTTTTCAACGGTACTTATTGGGCTGCTCTCCCTTTGTTTTACTAATGCTTGGGCAATTTTGCGAGCATTCGAAACCTCTCCATACACGGTTAGTAATTGCGCTAACTCCTTTTCACCGTATGTGTTTACCACTTGCTTGGCGGTAATTTTTGAATTTTGATTCATTCGCATATCAAGCGGTCCCTCAAAGCGGAATGAGAACCCCCTTTCGGGGCTATCAAAATGCATTGATGAAACGCCTAGGTCGGCTAATATTCCGTCGACTTTAGCTATTTTATGGTATCGTAAAAAGTTTTTGAAATACCTAAAATTACTGTGGATTAGCATAAACCTACTATCGTCGATAGCATTTGCAAATGCAGCCTTATCTTGGTCGAAAGCAATTAATCGACCCTTGGGTGAGAGGTGTTTTATTATTTCGCGTGAATGCCCGCCTCCACCGAAAGTAAGGTCGAGGTAGGTCCCGTTGGGTAAAATATTTAAACCCTCAATGCTTTCGTGAAGCAATACTGGAACATGGTATGCCATTACTCGTTGCTTAGTGGTGATGATCCTAAAATCTTTTCAGCTAGTTCTGCAAATGCGTCCTCGTTAGTTTCATGCGTATCGTACACTTCTTTTGCCCAAATTTCAATTCGACTATCTTGACCAGTTATGGCAAGTTCTTTACTTGCGTTAACTGAATCGAGTAGGCGTTTGGGGATTAGCATACGACCGTTTGAGTCGAGTACCAACTCTGCGGTACCTCGATAAAACTCCCTTAAAAATTTGCTGTGTTCTCGGTTGTAGGGGTTGGTGTTACGTCTAATTAAATTATTTTGGCGCTCCCACTCTTCCATGGTGTAGAGCACCAAACAGTTCTCAAAAATGTCCTTTTTTGCCACATAGCGATCTTGAGAGGCAGACTTATTCTGCTTCTTAAGTGCAGATGGGAAAAGTAATCTGCCCTTATCGTCAACTTTACATATGTAATCGCCTATGAACGAGGTCATGTTAATTATGGTTTTCAAAAAGTAAAAATATAATAAATATTCCCACTTTAAACCATAATGTTCCACTTTTTCCCACTTTGTTAATAACTTTTTTCGTGCCTATATCAAAAACAATAAACAGATATACTCTATATGTCTTGTTGAATATGGGCTACAGAGGAAATGCTTGCATTTTTTTTGTAAATGTTGTGATTTGTTCGCAAACGTGAGCGGATTTATTTTAACTCGTAAATTTTCTTCAATTAGCTGTATTTTAGGTTTCCTAGGGCAAGAAAGTTATTGAGGTTTTAGTTGTGCTTGTTGATTCAACATCTGTAAATATTTGGTTCAGTTCAAGAGGTAAATGCAGTTTTAGGTAGTGCTGTTTTTTGACATATCGACATATTGTGCAGTTTGCTTGTTGCCCTCAAATGTTTTGGATAATTTCGCATTACAATAATTTTTTTGGGTATAAAACGAAGGATCTGGCATAAGGGATGCCCGATACGTTGAGTTATTGTTTTTACCGTACTAATATTTTTGAGTTTTGTAATATGATTACCGATGTGAAGCGAAAGAGTCCTGCCGAACTCTTTAACACTCCAATTGTGCAGCAGACAACATTCTGGCATAATGTGAAAAGTGAATTGGGTGTTACCTCGTTGGCAATAAACTACAAGGTGAGCCTTGAAAACAACAACCCTGAGAATAATGATTGGAACGTATTAGACTTACTGGTTATCATACAACAAATTAGTCGGGACAATACAATCGCCTATGTTCCATATGGACCTGATTTTGAGCCATACGATGGTGTTGAGGGGCGTTTCCTTGAAGAGTTATCGGAGTCGTTAAGATCATACTTGCCGGCAAACTGTGTGGCTATTCGTTATGATTTATTCTGGGAATCATTTTGGGCAAGGGAGGATGATTTTTACGACTGCAATGGTTGGTGGATTGGCCCGCCCGAAACCCGAATACAGGAGTTGAGGTTTAACTTTAATACAGAAAACTGGAATTTGCGTAAAGCATACTCTAACCAACTTCCCTCCAATACGTTGTTTGTAAATACAACTTTGGATACGAATATACTGCTAGAGCAAATGAAACCTAAAACGCGATACAATATTCGTTTGTCGGCGCGAAAGGGGGTGTCTGTTCGTGCTCTTGAAATGGATCAACTGGATATATGGTACAAACTTTATGGAGAAACGGCTGCGCGAAACGGCATCTTTTTGCATAGTATCGATTATTTTAGAGCCATTTTAGCAGCAAAGGAAAATGATGAGAATTCTCCCACTGAGGTTATTCTTCTCATTGCCGAAATTGAAACCATTCCATTGGCTGCGATGTTTTTGGTTATATCGGGTTATAAGGGTTCGTATCTTTATGGTGCATCGTCGTCTGAAAATAGGAACTACATGGGTACATATGCATTGCAGTGGGAGGCAATTAAAATTGCAAAGAGTAGGGGTTGTACTTGTTACGATATGTTTGGTGTGGCGCCTAACCCCAATCCTTCGCACCCAATGTATGGGCTTTATCGATTTAAATCAGGATTTGGTGGTGAGATGTTTCACACTCTTGGATGTTGGGACTATCCGCTTAACGCTGATAAATATAACTTGTTGTGTTCACTCGAAATGCAAAGCCAGGGATATCATATATAAAGTTCTTGATTGAAGTGTTTGCTATTTGTTGGAGGTTAGTTTACAATCATTATTAATGGGGCTCTCCATTTTTAGAACATTCAGAGCCCATCAAATAGTTTTCTTTTCTCATAGAGTTTAAGAGTTGAAATTTAATAAAAGAGTAACGGGGGTCGGAACCCCCCCGCTATTTGTTCTACTTACATACTTTATTAGATAGCCCACTCAGTAAACTCAAACCATTCATTTAAGTTAATTTTGAGAATTCTTAGTAAGAGAAACTCCAGTGTAGTTTAAGGATTTTTAGCCTATTTAGACTATAGGTTGTAAATATCCTTTTATTGCATCTGAAGTTGATTCTCAATAGTGTTGGGTTGGTTCTTTTGTCGATTATGTAAAGAATTACTGTTTCTTCTGGTGTATGTGTACATCCTGCTGTGGGAACGGAATGGATATTCCTTGCTTGTCAAATTCTTTCTTAACTTCTTCATTCATTTTAAAGAAAATATCCCAGTAGTCAGCAGCATTTACCCAAACCCTAGCTGTAAGGTTTACAGCGCTATTGCCAAGTGAGGCTACTGCCACAAATGGTGCCGGATCCATAAGTACTCTCTCGTCGGCAGAAACTACGTTGAGTACTGTTTGTTTAGCCGTGTCAATATTTTCTGAGTATGCAATCGCGAAATCCCAACTAACCCTTCGGGTGGGTTCGGCCGAGTAGTTAATTAGTGAGCCTGTGCTAAGACCTCCATTGGGAATGATTATTCGTTTTTTGTCGGGTGTATTAAGCACAGTATGAAAAATTTGTATCTCTTTTACAGTGCCAGCAAATCCTTGTGCTTCAATATAATCGCCAGCTCTAAACGGCTTTAGAATTAAAATCATAACCCCTCCGGCAAAATTTTGTAATGTTCCCGAAAGTGCCATACCAAAGGCTAGTCCGGCTGCACCTAAAAGTGCAATAAACGATGTCATTTGAATACCTATCATGGTAGAAACGCTAATTATAAGAAGTGTTTTTAGCGTTATTTTGAAAAATGATAGGAGGAATGTTTGTAATGACTTATCGAGTGATCGAGCTTCAAATATTCGTGTAACTACTTTGGAGAACTTTTTTATAAGCCAGAGTCCAATAAAAAGAGTAATTAGAGCGAATATAATTTTTATGGTATAGGTTACAGCATAATTAAGGAGTAACTCGGTTGATGGTAGCTTGGATAAAACCTCTTTCATAGTTAGCTTTTAGTTTTATTAAAAGTGAAAATAGAGGTGTAAAATTAGAAATATGCGTTGAGATTAACAAAAGGGAGGGTGGTAATTTTATATCTAGCTCTGAGTCGTATACTGTATTGTTGTAATAAAAAAAGGCTGTCTTTTTATTAGACAGCCCTTTTTCGAATAAAGTAAAATCTATAGTAACCCTCTTTGCCTTAGTAAGGCTTCAGGGTTTGGATTAGCTCCTCTAAATTCGCGGTAAAGTTGAGCAGGCTCAACGGTTCCGCCTTTCGATAGTAATGTGCGGAATCGTTTGGCTGTTTCAGCATCAAAAATATTGCCTGTTTCTTTAAATGCTTCGTAAGCATCGGCATCGAGCTGGCCTGACCAAATGTAGCTGTAGTAACCGCTGCTATATCCACCGCTAAAAATATGGGTGAAGTAGGTGCTGCGGTAGCGGGGAATAATCTCATCGATTAGCCCAATCTTATCCATAGCTTTCTTCTCAAAATCAACGGCTTTTATGTTAACGTTACTTTCAATGGTATGATAATCCATATCGAGTATTGCAGCAGCTAAAAATTCGGTGGTAGCAAAACCTTGGTTAAAAGTTCCGCTAGCTTTCATTTTCTCTATTAACTCATCGGGTATAACCTCGCCAGTTTCGTAATGAAAAGCGTACATTTTAAGAAATTCGGGGTCGGTGCTCCAGTTTTCCATTATTTGTGAAGGAAGTTCCACGAAATCGCGTGAAACGTTAGTCCCAGCCAAACTTGGATATGTTGAGTTGGCAAGCAGTCCGTGGAGTCCATGTCCAAATTCATGGAAGAATGTTTGGGCTTCATCCAGTGAAAGTAGTGCAGGAGTATCGCCTACTGGACGAGTAAAGTTGGTTGTAAGGGTAACCACAGGCGCTACAAATTCACCCGCCTTGGTAACGTGTTGTCCACGGTACTCTGTCATCCAGGCGCCGCCTGACTTGCTAGCGCGTGGGTGGAAATCCAAGTATAGAATGCCTACGTGTTTTCCATCGGCCTCTTTTACCTCGTATGCCTGAACATCTTCTTGGTAAATTGGAATATTAGTTAGTTTTTCGAATTTAATGCCGTAAAGCTTTTCAGAAAGAAGGAATATGCCTTTTTTAACACCCTCTAGTGAGAAGTAGGGCTTAAGCATATTCTCGTCAAGGTCATACTTTTCTTTGCGAACCTTTTCGGTGTAGTACCATAGGTCCGATGGCTGCAAGCGGAAACCACCTTTTTCGGCGTCAACTACTTTTTGCATGTCGTACACTTCGCTTTTTGCACGTTTTTGAGCAGGTTCCCAAAGGCTAGCAAGGAATGTGTTTACCGTTTCTGGGGTTTTAGCCATAGTTTCTTCTAACACATAGTCTGAGTGTGATTTGTAGCCTAAAAGTTGCGCACGCTCTAAGCGAAGGGGAACAATCTGTTCAACAATCTCTTTGTTGTCGTACTCGTTGTCGTTATTGCCTCTCATTGAGTAGGCTGTGAACAGTTTTTCGCGCAGGTCTCTTTTCTCGGAGTACTGAACGAAAGGAATCCAGCTTGGGTTTTGTAGTGTGAATACCCAGCTACCTTCTTTTCCTGCTATTTTAGCAGCATCAGCGGCGGCGGCAATAACGCTTTCTGGAAGTCCGGCAAGGTCTTCAGCCTTGTCAATTACCATTGCAAAATTATTGGTTTCGGCTAGTACGTTGTCACCATATTTCAGGGTGAGCGTTGAAAGTTTCTCGTTAATTTCGCGAAATCGTGCCTGATTGCTCTCTGGAAGGTTAGCACCTCCTCTAACAAAACCTTTATATGTTTTTGTTAGAAGCATTTCTTGCTCAGGGGTTAGGGTAAGTTCGTCTTTTGTGTCGTAAACAGCCTTAACCTTTTTAAATAGCTCAGGGTTTAGGCTTATGTCGTCGCTGTGGCCGCTTAGCATAGGGGCAAACTTTTGTGCTAACTCCTGCATTTCAGGGTTAGTGTGTGCCGATGTTAATGGGTAAAAAACGTTAAGTACTTTGGATAGTAACTCACTGCTATACTCAAACTCAACTATTGTATTTTCAAAAGAAGGTTCGTTAGTATTGTTTACAATTGCTTCAATGGCGGCTACTTGCTGCTTCATTGCCTCTTTTAGCGCTGGCTCGTAGTGCTCAATTTTTATTTCATCAAATGGAGGAACGCCAAATGGTGTATTGAATTCCGATAGCAGGGGGTTTTTCTCTTTGCACGATATTATCGTTAGGAGTAAGCCTGCTGATAGTACTAGCATAGTTAATCGTTTCATTTTATTAATTAGTTAATGGTTAAGTGTTTTTTTATGTCTGAAATTAAGTTTGCAATTTAGCAAAAATAAATGGTTGTTGCTTAATATTAGGTGTAGATATTGTTGAGTTGGGTGCAAGTGTGAAAAGACAACGACACAGCAGACAATTTGCTACTTAAAGACAGAAAACTGTTAATTTACCGCGCACAAAACAATACGTTTGCAAGCCCTAACACACAAGCTGATGCTTCAGCTTGCAAAAGAGTTGTTTTCTTGCCCTTGCGCCCGAGCCCACCCACCACCCTGAAAAATTGTTGAAAACTTTATTTGGTCAATATTTGTCCACAAAAAAACTATTTGTATATTTGGACATAATTTGACCAAAACAAGAATCGTTAAACAGACAAAGATGTTTGGTGAACACGTCAGGAATATGAGAGAAAATGCTGGTTTATCTTTAAAATCAGTATCTGAACAGATTAATATTGATACTTCATTACTTGCGAAAATAGAACGTAATGAAAGGCAACCTACAAGAAAAGTCATTAAACTAATTGCTGATTTTTTTAAGGTTGATGAGGAAATTTTAAAAAACGATTTTCTGAGTGATCAAATTGCCTATAAGATACTTGACGAAAAAGCAGACATTAGTGTTCTTAAGGCTGCTGAGGACAAAGTTAAATACCTAAAAACTCTTCACAATGGAAAATGAAATTAAAGTCGTAGAATTATTTGCAGGTGTTGGAGGCTTTCGTCTTGGGCTTGAAGGCTGGTATGGAAAATCTGCATCATCAGGATATAAAAAAGAATTAAAATCTCCTTACAAAGTAGTTTGGAGTAACCAATGGGAGCCTTCAACAAAAATGCAACACGCTTCATTGGTATATGAAAAACGTTTTGGGAAAAACGGTCATTCAAATGAAGATATTCAGCAAGTTGATGTCTCAGAAATTCCAGATCACGATTTGCTGGTTGGTGGTTTCCCTTGTCAAGACTATTCTGTTGCTACCACATTGAAAAACTCAAAAGGACTTATCGGAAAGAAAGGGGTTTTGTGGTGGAGTATTCACAAAATCCTTTCAGAGAAACAATATAAACCAAAATATTTATTCCTTGAAAATGTTGACAGGCTTCTCATTTCTCCTTCGGGGCAAAGAGGTCGTGACTTTGCCATAATTTTGCAAAGTTTGAACGAATTGGGTTATGCTGTTGAGTGGAGGGTTATAAATGCAGCCGACTTTGGAATGCCTCAAAGGAGAAGACGAATTTTCATCTTAGCTTATCTTAAAGAAACGACTATTCACGAAAGTTTAAATGAATTTACGCCAACTGAATGGATATTAGAAGAAGGAACTTTAGCAGTAGCCTTTCCTGTAAAAGCGGAATACAGTTTATTCCCAACTGAATTCAAACTTGAAGGAGATATTGTTTCAATTTCTGAAAACTTCAATAAAAACAAAACCACTGGAGTTTTTGAAAATACAGGAATAATGATAAACGGTTTGGTAACAACCATAAAAACTCATCCAAACTACGACGGTAACTACACGCTTCTGAAAGACCTTATCCAAAATGGAGAAGTAACATCAGAATTTTATATTGACAAAAACGATCTTGACAAATGGATTTATCTGAAAGGACCGAAAAAAGAAATGAGAACAAACGCTCAAGGTTTTGAATATAATTACAGTGAGGGCGGAATGATTTTCCCTGATCCATTAGATAAACCATCAAGAACAATTATTACAGGAGAAGGGGGGAAATCTCCATCAAGGTTTAAACACGTAATTCAAACTTCAAAAGGTTACAGACGTCTATCCCCAGTCGAACTTGAACGATTAAATATGTTTCCCGACGACCATACAAAACTTGAAGGAATCTCAGACACTAAAAGAGCTTTCTTTATGGGAAACGCTTTAGTTGTTGGTGTAATAGAGAAAATTGGAAATGCAATAAATCAAAAAATTACTAATGAAGTTACCGTACAATCCTGCAAATAAAAAGTCAGTAATTGATTACGCTAAATTGCTAAAAGGTAAAACTTTGAGGCAAATTTGCGACCCTAAAATTTTAGAACACAATTATACGGGTAAAGGAAACTTCGGTCAAATACTTGAAAAGTATTATTTTGGGTATGACCCAAATTCCAAGTCAGAAGCTGATTTTTTTGAAATTGGGATGGAGCTCAAAACTTCTCCATTAAAACAGTTAAAGAATAATGAGTATCGTTCAAAAGAACGATTGGTATTAAATATTATCAATTACATTGAAGTTGTTAATCAACAATTTGATGAAAGTGATTTCTGGAAAAAGAATGCAAACATTCTTTTGATTTTCTATTTGCATCAAGCAGGCTATGATATTCTTGATTACCTTATAAAACTTGTTGATGAGTGGAATTTCCCAAGCACCGATTTAGAAATTATCAAAAAAGATTGGGAGTTAATTAAACAAAAAATTGCTCTCGGTAAAGCACACGAACTTTCAGAAGGAGATACATTTTACTTGGGAGCTTGCACAAAAGGAGCAAACGCAAATTCAACAAGGAAGCAACCTTTTAGCGAAATTCCTGCAAAACAGAGAGCATATTCACTTAAACAAGGTTATGTAAATCACATCATCGCTTCAATTGCTGATGAAAAAACAGGAATTTATGGCAAACTAATACCGTCAGCAGCAGTTGCAAAAAAGCAGACGATTGAAGAGGTTGTAATTGCTAAATTCAAATCTTATTACGGAAAAACAATTGAGCAAATCCTTGAAATGACAGGCGTTGAATTAAATTTAACAGCTAAAAGTTTCTACGCTAACCTTACAAAAGCTATTCTTGGGATTGAATTAGACAAAGAAATAGAAGAGTTTGAAAAGGCTGAAATCATTGTTAAAACAGTTAGACTTAAACAAAATAATTTACCAAAAGAAGATATATCCTTTCCGACTTTCAAATACGAAGAGATTATGAATGAAGATTGGGACGACTCAAATTTCAAAGATATTTTAGAACATAAGTTTTTGTTTGTATTCTTTCAGTTTGAAAACAAGCAATTAATACTAAGAAAAGTGAAATTCTGGAATATGCCATATGCTGATATTCTAGAAGCCGAGAAAGTATGGGCAAAAACGAAAGACGTTGTTTCCAAAGGAAATATTGTTAAGGTAGTTAAGAGCACAACTCGTTATACTAACTTCCCAAACAAATCTTTCAATTCTGTTTCACACGTTAGACCACACGCCAGAAACGCAGCAGACACATATCCTTTGCCTATCAAAGACGGATTGACAAAAACAAATGAATACACAAAGCACTGTTTTTGGCTTAATAACACATATGTAAGGGATGAAATATATTTAAAATAGCCAACACACTTGGTGGCACATTTGCAATTCGCACAAGCCCACGTTAAAACCTAAAATTGCAAAAGAGCCACCAAAACCAAAGTGCTGCAGACAGAAAATTGAAAGATAAATATGACTGAAAATATTAAATACCAGCACCCAACAAAGGGTGTATTGCAAACTGGTTTTCTCGCAGATTTGGAATCTTTTCAACTTTTACTTAACTTCGTATCGGGGGGAAACGATGCTGTTTCAATCTCCAGTTCGCAACACACCCCCAGCCGTTAAGCCTAACGGCTTCTATTTCGCTCAGCCTGAACGTAACCCTTAGTGAAGTCGAAGCGGACGGTTATAATTACTTCACATTTGCACTATTTTGTAAATGTATACTACTTTTGCTATATGAATTTAAGTGATAGGTCGAGCTGCATAACAGACGATGGTAGTACCACACTACACTCAAAACAGTTTGGTGTTCACTACCATTCGATGCGCGGTGCCTTAACCGAATCGATGCATATTTTTATTGAGGCTGGGTTAATGCACGTTAGCGCAAACCCTATTTCCATTCTCGAGGTGGGCTTTGGCACGGGTTTAAATGCGGCACTTACCGCCCAAAGGGCTTTTGAACTGGGTATTCGTGTAAATTATTATTCAATAGAACTTTACCCACTAACGGCAAGTGAGTACGAATTGTTAAACTATGCACAGCAGCTGCCCAGTGGAGCAGCCCAAGCGTGGAAATCGATTTGCGATGCAGCCTGGGATAAGCAGGTTGATATTTCGCCTAGTTTCTCTCTGTTTAAAATTAATGCCGATTTTACTAGTTGGGTGCCCAGCGCCAGTTTTAACCTAGTTTATTTCGATGCTTTTGCACCCGATGATCAGCCTGAGATGTGGAGTAAGGGGCAATTTCGAAAAATATTTAATGCCACATTACCCGAGGGTGTCTTAGTAACGTACTCGTCAAAAGGAATAGTAAAACGCGCATTAGGCGAGGTTGGGTATACTTTAGAACGACTCTTGGGACCACCAGGGAAAAGACACATACTAAGAGCCAATAAGTCTAGTGTATAGGGCGGTGTGTGGTATAAACTGTCCTTTTCTAGTTTACGAAGAAAAAATATTTATTTATTTACTTCTCTGTTGAGCTATAATTGCATATTTTCGCAATTCCAATACTTGTTTAAACTAAATATGAAAACACAATGAAAATGTTAAGATTGTTATTTATTCCAGTTGCCTTAGTGGCAATAGTTTTTTCGGGCTGTAAGCCTAACTTGTCGAGTGTGAGTGTTAAAACCGATGCCGATAGTATGAGCTATGCGTTGGGTGTTGATATTGCAAACAGCATCAAACGAAACGATATGCAAAATATTGACGTGATGGTTTTAGCCAAAGGAATTGAGGAGGCAATGAACGAAAAAGAAGGCGTTATGACTCAGCAAGACGCTATCGCTTTTATTAACACTTATATGACGAAAGAGCGTGAGCGTGTAGGCGTTGAAAACCTTGAGGCTGGTAAAAAGTTTTTAGAAGAAAATGCTAAAAAAGAAGGTGTGATTGTTGATTCAACAGGCTTGCAGTACAAGGTTGTTGTTGAGGGCGAAGGTGCGCGACCAATTGAGACCGATGTGGTTAAAGTACATTACCATGGTTCCCGAATTGACGGAACTGTTTTTGAATCAACTCTTGAAAAAGATCCCGTTCAGTTTGCTTTGAATAGAGTTATTCGGGGATGGACAATTGGTTTACAGAAAATGACCGTTGGTTCCAAGTACATTTTTTATATCCCAGCCGATTTGGCTTATGGTGCTAACCCACGCCCAGGTGCTATCAAGCCTAATGATGTGCTAGTTTTTGAAATTGAGTTGTTCGATATTGTAAAGGAGTAATATATTAATATGGTTCGGGGTGGCTCTGTCACTCCGAACCTGTTTTTTTTAAATTAAGATTTGGTATGGAAATTTCAGGGAAGTTAATCGAAAAGTTACCCCAGCAAACGGGGCAGGGTCGTAATGGCGTTTGGGTAAAGCAGGAGTTTATTATTGAAACTGCCGACCAGTACCCTAAGAAAGTTTGTATAGCTCTTTGGGGCGAAAAGGCAAAAGAGATTGATTCAATATCAATTGGCGAAAATATTAAGGCTTCTATAAATGTTGAGTCGCGCGAGTTTAATGGTAAGTGGTATACCGATGTTAAGGCGTGGCGCCTTGAGAAAGAGGGCGCATCAGGCGCTACCTCAATGGGACAAGTTCCTCCCTCAATGCCTAGCATTGATGATTTGCCGATGGAGATACCTCCCGCTGATGATTCAGCAACTGACGATTTGCCCTTTTAAATTTGTTGTAAAAGCCATTAGTGTTAATCACTAATGGCATAGTTTTGTACAGTTGCTCGTATTTTTTTCCTTTTGCATTGTGAAGCGAATGGAAAAAGGATTGGTCTCTAACCTTAAAAAGTTATAACCTTATCACTGTCAACTACCCAATCGGCTAATGCTCCCATGGTCGATTTTTCTGCACCGTCGAAGTAGGGGTGGTTTTTGTAAATACCACAACGAGCCATGCACGTACCGCATACTTTAACCGGTACTCCGCTTAAAATTAAGCCTTTCAGCATTTCCGATAGATCCTGGTCGTAACCTTGTGGTGGTTTACAAACGTCTCGGGCCATATCAACAGAATCATTCATTAGGAAAATACGTACTTCGTTTCCATTTTTCTTAAGCGTTTCGGCAAGTCGTAGCCCGTTCCAAGTTACATCCGTATTGTCGTAGGGTTCACGGTTAAAAATGATTAGGATTTTCATTTCGCTCGTATTAAAATTTACTTTTATTATTATCTTTAATTACAAACCTTTTTATGTGATTTGAGAATTCTCTGTAGAATGAAATCTTATTCTAAAAAAAACGCAAAGTACACATAAAGACGCACAAAAATAAAACAACAAATGGGCTTAACCAAAATAAGTTAAGCCCATTCGTTATTTTGAGAAAAGTATGTTTCGTTAGTATTTTTCCATTAGGGTAACATAATCGCAATTATCATCAATTATGTGTTTAAACATCTCATCCTTCGTATTATCCTTTAGTGAGTCCCTTTTGGAGGTTGTGTTAATTTGGTCGGTATCGTAAATGCTTTTTTGTACAATTTGTATGTACTCTTTGTCGGCTGGTTTGTCGTTTATGTTTGTTGGACGAAGGAAGTAAAAGCCCACAGAGGCAACAATGGCCATAGCTATAAAACCACCTGCAAGTGATAGTTGCGATTTCAATATTCTGAAAAAAGGAGTTTGAATGGCTTTCGAACTGCCCAACCCTGCTTGTTCAATGCAACGGTTTTGTATGCGCTGAGGAAAATCTTCAAAGTAGTTGTTAGGCACATCAAAAGGTAGTTCCTTTCCTGCCGACGATAATATTTTATCTATGTTGTTTAGCTTATTCATAATATTTATTTTCCTGCTTCATTCTGCTTTTTTGACCGTTCTCGCTTGTTATGGTTTAACTCTCCTCGAAATATTTTTCAATCTTTTTCACGGCATGGTGGTATGACGCTTTTAGCGCGCCAACAGATGTTCCCAAGATTTTGGAAATCTCTTCGTACTTAAGTTCCTCGAAATATTTCATATTAAACACAATTCGTTGCTTTTCAGGAAGCGTAAGGATGGCTTTTTGAAGGCTAAGTTGAATTTCGGTACCATTAATATGTGGGCTCGATTCTAACGTGGAGGCTAGCTGCTGCTCAAAATCAACTAGCGGGAGCATAAATTTGGTTTTCTTCTTTTTTAAAAATGTAAGCGCTTCGTTGGTTGCAATGCGGTATAGCCAAGTGAAAAGTTGTGAGTCTTCTCTAAAGCCATCGAGGCCACCCCATACTTTCATAAAGGTGTTTTGCATCACATCGTCTGAGTCGTCGTGCTGTATTACGAGCTTCCGAATTTGCCAGTACAAGCGCTCTTGGTACTTACGAACAATAAGGCTAAATGCATAGTGCCGTGTTTCGGTTGATCGAAACATTTCAAGTAATTCCTTATCGCTCAGGTGGGTCATTTGTATGAACGTTTCTAGTATTACGCTTTTCTGGCAATTACTTTTTCAGCTGCCTGCACAATATTAGGGGTATCAAGTCCATATTTTACAAGTAGTTCCTCGGGCTTTCCGCTTTCACCAAAGGTGTCGTTAACAGCAACATATTCCATTGGTGTTGGCTTAAAACGACTTAAAACCTGTGCTACGCTGTCGCCAAGTCCACCGTTTGCCATATGCTCCTCGGCGGTAACAACTGCACCTGTTTTTGAAGCAGATTTAATAATTGCTTCGGCGTCTAACGGCTTAATGGTGTGAATGTTAACAACTTCGGCTTTAATGCCCTTTGCTAAAAGAATTTTTGCTGCTTCGAGCGATTTCCAAACCATGTGCCCTGTTGCAAAAATTGTAACATCGGTGCCTTCGGTAAGTGTAATGGCTTTTCCGATTATAAAATCAGCGTTAGCTGGTGTGAAATTGGGTACCGATGGGCGCCCGAAACGCAGGTAAACGGGTCCTACGTGTTTTGCTGCCGCTATTGTTGCTGCCTTTGTTTGGTTAAAGTCGCAAGGATTAATAACAACCATATTGGGTAGCATCTTCATTAGGCCAATATCCTCAAGTATTTGGTGTGTTGCGCCATCTTCGCCAAGAGTTAACCCTGCATGCGAGGCCGCAATTTTCACGTTCTTATTTGAGTATGCCACGCTCTGGCGAACCTGGTCGTATACACGACCTGTTGCAAAAGCCGCAAATGTTCCGGCAAACGGTATGTACCCGCCGTTGGCTAGGCCAGCTGCTAGTCCAGTCATATTGGCTTCGGCAATTCCTGTTTGAAAGAAGCGTGTAGGATTTTCGGCTATAAATTTATCCATTTTAAGAGACCCAATAAGGTCTGCGCAAAGAGCCACTACTTTGGGGTTGGTTTTACCCAGTTCGTATAGCCCCTCGCCAAATCCCGATCGAGTATCCTTACTGCCTGTGTTTTCGTATGTGTTCATGCAAAATATTATTGTCACCCTTGCTGGGCATTTGGTGTATTTTCTATCTAAATCAATTAATCACTAGCTATTTGCGCTGCATCCGTTCGCTTGCTTCTTTTTTCAGTAGCCCCAAAATAATAAGTTCTGCCGAAGCGTAGTTAGTAGCTAGCGGGATATTGTGTACGTTGCATGTTTCGAGCAGGTGGCGAATGTCTTCATGATGTTGCTGTACAACCTTATGGTCTCTAAGGAATATTACGATATCAACCTCTTTCTTTTCAATCATATCGGTTATTTGTATATATCCGCCAGATTTACCTGGGCTCATATGCTTGCACTTTATTCCCTGTGATTCGATGAACTCGGCAGTTCTGCCAGTGGCAATAAGGTTTATTCCTCGTAGCCATTCTAGTCTTTCTAAAAGAAATTTAGCCAATTCGCTCTTTTTGGCGTCGTGTGCTATTACTACAATATTTGTCATGGCTCTTGTGTTTTTAAGTTTTTACTGGTGTTAATAGTCTCCTAATGTTTCTGGGAGTTGGGCTAAAGCTTTTTCAAATTCCTCGTTGTTTGGCGCTTTACCATGCCATTTGTGTGTACCCATCATATAGTCAACTCCCATACCCATTTCGGTGTGCATAAGTATAACGATGGGTTTATTATTTCCTGTCTGTTTTTTTGCTTGGGTTACAACTTCAATAACATTCTCCACGTTATTTCCATCCATTTCTAGCACGTCCCAGCCAAAGGCTTCCCATTTGGCTCTGAGGTTTCCCAATGAAATTACATCGTCTACAGGTCCATCAATTTGTTGCCCATTGTAGTCAATTGTAGCTATTATATTGTCAATTTTGTGAGAGGCTGCAAACATGGCGGCTTCCCAAATTTGGCCTTCCTGCAGCTCGCCATCGCCATGTAGGGTGTAAATCAGATTTTTATCGCCACTAAGCTTTTTAGCAAGTGCGGCGCCGCATGCAACTGATAAGCCTTGACCAAGCGAGCCCGATGCAATTCGTATGCCCGGTAAACCATCTGCCGTTGTTGGGTGGCCTTGTAGGCGAGAGTTAATTTTCCTAAAGGTTGCCAGCTCTGCAATGGGGAAAAAACCACGACGGGCAAGTACGCTGTACCAAACTGCTGATAAGTGTCCGTTTGACAGGAAGAAAATGTCCTCGTTCGCACCGTCCATTGTGAAATTTTCGGGCTTTCCATTTAACAACTCAAAGTAGAGCGCTGTAAGAAAATCGGCGCAGCCCAATGCTCCACCTGGGTGCCCACTTGCCGGAGCAAAAACCATACGAACAATGTCGCGGCGAACCTGTGCTGCAATATCTTTTAGTTGTTGTGTGTTGGCCATATTATTTGTTTTTCAGCACAACTGATTTTTTAGTCGAAGTGTGCTGCTAGTTATAAAAAAAGTGACTGTAAATTTAACTCACAAAGTTAACTATTTTATTGAAATTGCCCCAAAGTGTGTATTCATCTTTTAGGGCAAAGATAATTAAGTGGTTAGGATGGTTTGTAATATAGCCACATTATAAGGTGAAGAAATAAATGGTATGCCTAGTTTAGGCTATTTACTGCTTTTTTAATGGAAGGAAAAGAAAACGAGAACCCCGAATCGATTAGTTTATTGGCGCTTACCTTAGCTCCATTAAGAAGAATTTCGGTAGCCATTTCACCAAATATGAGTTTGACAATAGGCGAGGGGATGGGCATAAATGCAGACCTTTTTTGTTTTTTTGCTATAATTTTCACCAATTCTTTTTGTGTTACTAACTCTGGCGACACCAAATTGTAAGGTCCTGTTGCTGTGCTAGTTTTAAGTAGATGTATTATGGCGTTTACGTGATCGGTAATGTGTATCCAAGCAGTATTCTGGTTTCCATTGCCAAACCAGCCACCTGCAAAAAGTTTAATGGGTAGGAGCAATTTAGGGTACATTCCTCCTTTTGCCGATAGAACAACTCCTGTTCGGATAGTTACTAAACGAATACTTTGTGGCAGCTCATTTTTCACAGCGGCTTCCCATTTAACGGTTAGGTTTGATAAAAAGCCTGTGCCTGGCTCCGATTTTTCGGTGTAAACTGTTGATGATGGTTGGAAAGGGTAGTAACCTATTGCCGAAGCCTGAATAAACACCTCGGGTTGTTTTATTGCAGCCGCACATGCTTTGGCCAAGGCTTGAGTAGTTGTAATTCTGCTTTGGGTTAGCTCTTTTTGTCTTTTGTTAGTCCATCTTTTGCTCGATATGTTTTCGCCCGCAAGGTTTATTACTGCGTAGCTGTTCTCAATATCTTGCGTAAGTTGGCTTGTAAACGTGCCCAACCATAGCTTTTTCGACACCAAATTACTATGAAAGAGAGTATGGACTTTGCCAGGTGCTCTTGAGAGAACAACCACGTGGTAGCCTAGCAGGACAAGTTGCGCTACCAATTCTTGCCCAATTAGGCCTGTGCCTCCTGCTACTATAATTCGTTTATCGGTATTTTTCACCTAAGTGCTTTTTTTACAGCTGATTAGTTTGAATTTGAATAATTTCACAATCGTATTTCAATGTTGTATAGTTAAGCAAAATGTAGTGTAATGTTCAATTCTAACTGTCACTTTCGACTCCTTTTTGATTTCATTCAGGGCAGGCTGCTTAGGGCGATGGTCAGGCTGAGCGAAGTCGAAGCCGACAGCCTTTAAAAATATTATGTAAAATGCATCTTGCCAACTTAACCTCTTAACTAGTAGTTTTACTCAATATTAAACCTAACCTCTCTGGCTATTTTTAGCGCTGTTGTAAAGGTGCTTAAATCGCTAAAAAGTTCTCCCGTTTTACCCGATGGATGGCTATGCCCAACTGGCTTAAGTGTATAATTTTTTTGAGATGAGGTTAAATCAACCTCGGCCATATATACAAGCGCTGGCTGGCAGCTGGTTTTGTACTCGTCGTCATTGGGGTAAAGGTTATTGTGCCAGTGCTGATTCCAATCCCACGTTTGGTTAATTTCCATATACACGTTAAACTGTTTAAGTTCGGGATTAATAAGCGAATTTATTACGAAGTTGTTAGTTGGCGTTGCGCCTGTAATGGCATCGGGTAGAGGGTTTTGTGGTGTGGGAATGTATAATCCGTCGGGTGTTTTAAAACCTCGCTTATGCCCCCAGTACGGAAGGGCTGCTGGTCGGCGTCGTTCCCCTTTGCTCCATTTTTTGCCATTTGCAACTCCGTACCGAAATGTTCCTGTGGCAATTGATTTTGCTGCATAAAGGGTTTGCACGTAGTTGCCCTCAGTATCTTCAATCCAAAATACGATAAGTGGATGGTAGTACTCGTCGCCCTTATCGAAATGGATAGTCACTGGAATGCCCTTGTCGAAAGGAGTGGTTTGAAGGACTTCGGGGGTTTCGTCAATTTTGGTTTTTGCCCTGTTTGAGCACGATGCCAATAAGGCTATGGTTGCTGTAAGAAATATTATTCGTTTCATATCTTCAAGGTGTATTTATTGTGTTGTAGCGTGTTTTTTGAAGTTGTGCCGTATACTGTTCCATCAAATTTAGTTAGTATGGCAATACTTTCACTGTTTTAAACGAAATGTTTTCACTAAAATTCAAGTATAATACCTATCGATGGAAGAATTGTTCCGGCACCAAGACCTGGAATTGCTTCGAGTTCGTAGCGGCTGGGGTCGGTGCTGTTTATAATCCTGTTTCCATTTGCGTCAACTGCAACCACTAGATTGTCGGGCTGTTTTCCTTTAAAACCGTATGCATTTTGTATGTCAACATAAAGGTTTAGCGTCCATTTTTTTAGGTAAAACATTTTGTCGACTCTTATATCCAGCTGATGAAAGGAACCTAAGCGTAGCTGGTTGTACTGGTTGTAGTCGAGAAATCCTCTGCCTTGCGTGTCGTAAGCGGCAATTAACGACGATTTATCTTCATCTAGCGGAGTGTATGGCGCACCGCCCACAAATCGCCATTTAAAGCCAAAGTCCCAGCCTTTATCGAAGCTGCGCGTTGCCGTTAGGGTTAAAAGGTGGCGATTATCCCAAGCGGTTGGTATCCATTTGCTTGGTATTGAGGCGTTTTTGTTTTCGGCATCGCTCCAAACCATAGTGTACGATAGTATGGCGTTAAAACCCAGTAGGTCTCGTGAGCGATATAAAAACTCGGCGCCGTACGCACGACCCTTGGCAGTTGATGTAATTTCCTCATCGCCAAACGTGCCAAAATCTGCACCCTTACTTGCCATTGAAATATTATCGGCAACGGAGAAGGGGTAGTTGTTGTATAGTTTGTAAAAGCCCTCAACGGTAATTCTGCTTTTTTCGTTTGGTATCCATCCAAAACCACCAACAAGGTGGTCGGATTGTATGTACTTAAGATTATTCGTTTTATTTACAAGTGTGCCGTCGGTTAGTCGGTAGCCAAGCATTGTGTAGGGTGGCTGCTGGTAAAAGCGCCCAACATTAAAGTTTGCCGAAAAATTGTTGCTAATGTTGTACGACCCCGAAAGCCTAGGGCTAAACTGATTGAGCATATTTCCCATTGACGATGAGTAGCTGTTGGCATCGGCACGAACCCCTAGTGAGAGATTAAGTTTTTCTTTAAAGAAGTTTCGGCTGTACTGCCCAAACATACTCCACGAGAATAGGTGTAATTTTGAATCGTAATTAATGGGAGTTAATGTTCCGTTATCAAAAAAAGCACGATAGGTTTGGTTTGTGTAACGAGCGTGTTCGAGCCCACCACCGAGATTTATTTTCGACCCATCGCTAAATCTACGGTCGTGCTCATAGCGTAGCTTATTTTCGGACTCTTGTGAGGTGTAATCCAATATTTTGGGAAGAGTTTCATCGTTATTGAGGTACTTATATTGCCTATTGTTTAGCATATTACGGCTAATTACCCAAGTGTCGTAACTTTTTTCGCGGAAATGCTTGTATACAACCCCGTTGGTGTAGTTCCACTGCGTGTTAACAGGCACATAGCTAAGCGTATATCGCTGCGAAGCTGTTGGGTTTTTTAAGCCAGTATTTAGCGAGAACTGGTCTATTGCGCCAATTCCCAAAATTGTTATCTCATTTCGGTCATCAATTCGTGTTCTCGTTTTAAGCTGAAAGTCGTTGTAGGTTGGCAAAAATGGCAATCCAATTAGGTCGAACAAAAGCTGTAGGTACGAACGGCGCGCAGAAAGTATAAACGTTGTTTTATCGCTTAATGGACCGTCCAAGGTTAGGGCTAGGTCGCTTGCTCCGATGGCACCTTTAAATTTCAAGCGTTCGCTATTGCCGTCAACCTGCCTAAAGTCCAGAACCGAGCTTAGCGAGTTTCCCTTCGATGCAGGAAATGCTCCGGAGTAGAAGTTTGCCTCGCGAATGAAATCGGCATTAATAATGCCCACCGGCCCTCCCGAAGCACCCTGAGTAGCAAAGTGGTTTAGGTTGGGTATTTCAACACCATCGAGGTAAAACGTATTCTCGCTAGGACCGCCGCCGCGAACAATTATATCGTTTCGGTATGCAGGCGTTGAGGCAACGCCAGGAAGCGATTGAATCACTTTACTAATATCACGGTTTCCGCCTGGGTTCTTTTCAATTTCGGCTATGCCAATGCGTTGTAACGAAACTGGGCTCTCCTCGTTTCGGCGAAAAGGGCTAGCTTTTACCACCACACTTTCAATTTCTGTGGCTTGTTCCTCCATCTCAATGTCGAGGAAAGTTGCGCGAGCATTTGTTACCTGAACCGAGCTGGAGATGTATAGGCTAAAGCCTATTGCAAACGCCCTAAGTTCAACAAATCCAGGCTCAAGTCCAGTGAACAGGAAGTTCCCGTCGAAATCGGAAGCCGTTCCAATATTCGTTCCCCATATTACAATGTTTGCAAATGGAATGGGCTCGTTATTCTGCTTGTTAAAAATCCTACCCTTTATGGTTCCGGTGTTTTCGGCAATAGCATATTGTCCGATAAAAGTCATTAATACAAATGTGATAATTATGTGCCGTTTCATATATCTGTTTATCGTTTATGGTAGATTATAGAATACTTGTGGAGTAGCCATTTTTATTGTTCGTTTAATCAGTTTTTAATGATGCTCCGTTGTTGGTTTAATTTTTTTGTTTTAGTGTAACGCTTTTTTGGAAGGTTTGTTCAATTAAAATTAGAAATTGTTAAACAATAAAGTTGGTACTATTTTATTATACCCAGTATAACCGAAGAGAAATGGGTATCTATAAAAAGAGGTAAGGGAAAATTGTGTAACGAATTTAGTCTCTACCTTTTTATAGCACTTTTTGTAAAGACCTTATTATCGTATTCTACCCTTATTATGTAATTTCCCGGAGGTAGATTGTCCGTTTTAATGGTAGTTCTTTTTGTGAAAGTGTCTTTTACAAAAACTTGGCCCAAGGTATTAATTAGATGGAAGTGTACGGGCTTGTCAACAGTGTTAAACTCAAGCACAAGGCTGTTGGAAAATGGGTTAGGGTACACGTTTAGTTCGCCCTCAATGTTTTCAATTTGGCTTGATGTAAGGCTGATTTCAATCTCATTAGAAGAATTTGACTTGCAACCTAAAAGAGTAACTTTTACGGAATATTTTCCGCTTTCGCTTGGGGTATATGTTTGCTGGGTTGCATTATCAATTTTTCTAGTGTAGAAATACCATTGGTTTCCGCTAGGAGAATCGGATTTCAGTGTATCGTTGGTTAACTTAACTACAGGGGTTGCGGGTGTAGGGTTTATTGTAATGGGTAGGAATGAGGGCTCTCCCTCTCCGAACCGGTTTATACCCTTCACGCTTAGTTTTCCGGAGGTGGTTTGTGCTCCAAAATCAAGTTTTGCAGACCACGATTTGCTGGTTGTTTCGGAACCGTCGGGGAGTGTCCAAAGGTAGCTTTGGGCAAAGCTAATGGGTGTGACTTTGTATACAATTGACTTATCGCCTTGGCACACTTCTTCTTTCCCATCTATTGAACCAGCATCGCCAGGTAAATTTTCTTTTGGAGAATTTGCAAGCCTGTTAGTGTGAGTCCAAGAGTGATTGCCTCCAGAACAAACCCAGTCGTATGTACCAGTTTTAAGCCCTTCGCCATACCATGGGTCCATATAGTAGAGATAGTCGTCCTTAAGTCCGTGTCCAACAATAAAGTGACCTCCACCATTATTCCATCCCCACCGAATAATAAACAGCAAATCTTTCTTCAAATCGGCTTCAATCTCTGCTTTTGACAGACTTGAAGAGACACCATAGTTGTTTATATCTGCAAAATGTTTGAGTATTTCTTGTATGCTGCCGCTTTCGCCCCAGTTGTAATTCCAGTAGTTGCATTTTGATGAGCCGCTTGCGCAGCAATCCACATTGCCAAAGTCATGCCAGGAACCAGAGACTCTCCGGGTGTAGTCGGCAATTTCGCATTGTTCAGTGGTGTAGCAATAGTAGTCTAATACGCAGGCCGAAGTGGCTGCCCAGCACCACTCACTCCGTTCCTGAATGGTTTCGGTCACATCTAAAACGGTTTGAGAATGAAGGTTGGTTGCTATTAGCTGAAAACAGATTATTGAGAGGAATGCTATTCGTTTCATTTTTATTGCTGTATAAGGTTAAGGATTTCTTTAAGGCTATAGAGTTGTTTCGTTTCGTTGGGTATAGGAGCAAATTGGTATGAGCCCTTACTGCTACTGTGTATTGTAAAGTCCTTTTTTATTTCGTAAACCCTAAGCATTCCGAATAGGTCGTTTTTTTCGTTGCAATTGCTAATTTCACGCGCTAGGATAGTTGCGCCAAAATTCACAGTTTTATATTGATTCGTGTTATTGTCTAAGATGACAGTAAAGAGTGCCACTGGTTGGTTGTCAATTAGTAACGGCACTCTCCATGTATTGGTAAATATCATTTCATTTTTAACAATGGTGTATATCTCAACTGGCCTTCCAACTAAGGCTCTGTTAATTTCATCACGGTTTTTAATGCCGTAATTTGGTAGCATGTTTTCAGGAATACTGCCCACCATACTCTGTATCGAATGCTTTACGGCTCCAACTACATTGTTGTGGTGCTGGCTAGTTTCTTGCGAAAAAATGCTGTTGCTTATAAGGGCTAGTATAAGGCTCAGAACCGTTAGTCTTAATGTGTTTTTCATAGGTAAAGTTTGATATTTCCTTCCTGTTTAGAGAAGATGGTTATGATATGAATTGTTAATGCGTTAAGTGACAAAATTAAATATTTTAATTCGGTTGCCAAATTGTGCGGGCTTTGCTTACCTAAATAGTAGAGCAAATACTCTTTGTAGAAACAATTTTTGTGCCGATTCTTTAACTGTCTAACGAGTAATGTTTCGGTAATTTGTGAATAGGTAAGTTTTATTCGAGGTGTCTTTTCTTCTCGGGAATTAGAAAAACAAATACTATGGAACCAAACGCCATTATGGCAGTGGTTAGCATTGTTGATGCGAGTCCAATATGGTCGCTTAAAACACCAACGAGTAAAACCATTGCGGCGTTAATTACAAAACTAATAGTCATATAAATACTATTGAGAAATGCAGGTCGGCTTGTGGGTTGCTCCTGCACAACGGCCATCATAACAGGCGGGGCAAGGAAGAAGGTAAGTCCACTTAGTATTAGAAAGAGGAAGGTTAAATTGCTAAATAAAAAGAGACCCAGCACTAAGATTGGGCTCAATATGGATGATAATAGCAGCGTACCCCTGTAACGAAATCGATTTGAAATATGACCCGAAAAGAAGCTACCCGCTGCACCAGCTAATTGAAGCACTGATAATGAAATGCTCGCCACCCAAAGCGAATTGCCTTTGCCCGTAAGGTAAACCACAAGGTAAAGCGTTAGGAATGCTTTCATTCCAGCACTAAAAAACAGGTATCCCGAAATTCCGGTGAACAGGGGGATATATTTTTTACGCGCTTGCTGTTTAGTTGCCGCATCAGCAGGGTTGCTTTTTACCCTGTCAGCCTTTATATGTTTTACTTTACCTAACTTTATATACAGAATTATCGATGCGATTAGTGAGATGGGTAAAACACGGAATGAACCCTCAAGACCCCACCATGATATTGCCGCTGTGATTAGCAATGGGCCTAAAGTTCGAGCAATTTCGCCACCAAACATATAGTATCCCATCCCTTGAGCGGTTTTTCCTTTCGAGAATTTTCTGATTAGCACAGGCGATGGAACATGGAAAAATGCTGCACTTAGGCCAGCAACAAATAGCAGTATTGCTAGGGTTGGGTAGTTTGGCGACATACCGATAAAACTCATAGCAATACCAGTAATAGCAGGGGTTACAATTACCATATACCGAACATCGGTTCGGTCGGCAAGAATTCCAATTAGCGGGTTGGCTAGCGAGGGTATGCGCCTTATAACATCGAGTAAGCCCGCCAGCGATAACGATATGCCCAGTTTTTCAATTAGGAGGGGGAGCATAGGGGCTAAAAATGAGGAGAAGACATCGTGAAGAAAATGCCCTGCTGATATTGCTATAACCCTTGAATTAAATTTTTTTTCGTTGTTCATTGTGTTTGCCTTTCAAACGGCAAAAGTACAATAAATACTTATTTTTAGTTGGATTGAGGTTTATTTCTCTGTAATTGGAGGGGTGACGTGCGTCCGTTTCGCTCATCAGGGCGCATCCCTTTAATGGTTATGCGTACCAAAGTCGAAGCATGGTAGTTTAAGCCAAGATTCTTGTTAACGAATAAAAAAAATAGCAGGCGCTTAAAGTGCCTGCTATTCGTAACGGTAATTTTTTTAATTAAAACATGTATGCTACAAAAAAAACTATACCAGTGGCTTGCCCACGGGCAGCACTACTTTTCCTGCTAGGTCGTTAATTATTATGGCTGCCATCATGTACCATGCTGCAAGTGCGCAAAATATTAGTTCGTAACCAGCAACCTTATTAAGAACAGGATATCCAAAATGGCCCAGCACAAGAAGGATAAATCCAATTAGTAATAATCCGAAAGTGATAGCCATTGCCTTATGAACCCTAAGCGATGCAATGAACATTATTGTGGTATAGAGAGTCCAAGCGAGCATGAAAAAGCCTACATCTGTGGTGCTTGATTGGTAAATGTTAAAGTGGTTAAGCATCCAAATAATCCCAAGGCCAATCCAGAAACTTCCGTATGCGGTGAAGGCACTATACCCAAAATTGTTTCCCATTTTTTGCTCTTGAAGCCCTGCTATCATTTGAGCAATTCCACCAAAAATAAAACCCATAGCAACTACAGGGCCTAAACCCATAATTCCAATGTTATGGAACTGTAACAACAGTGTTGTTAACCCAAAACCCGCCAGGCCTACCACCGCGGGATTACCCATTTTCTTTTCCATTTATTTTCGTTTTTTTTGTTAAAAATCGTGCGAAGATAGTACAAAATCAATTATAACTGCAAAAATAGGATATTAATGATTTTATCTTATATCTTTGCATTCTCATTGGTTTTCATGTTTCAATTTGCAACTAATAAAATTGGAACAGAAATAAAAGTGAATACCGTGAAAATCGGTAACAGTTCCCGCTGCTGTAATTCTCAATACAGCTTTAGATAGTTATCCATTGTCTTTATTTATCGAGATGAGAAGGAATCTAAAGTGAGATAAGTCAGAAGACCTGCCAGTGTAACATTTGATTTTGTAGCCTACGGTGAATGGGCAGCTTATCAGACGCGGTGTTATACTGACTTCCCTTATACATCGTATGCTGCAAAATCAAACAAGATTATTGTTTAATTTAAATTGCAGCAACGATGGAAAAACAAAAAATCCACATTCGTTTTGGGGTTCTTGCCCTTTTAATCTTATTGGCGGCTTTTAGCCGACTAATTCCACATCCGCCAAATTTTTCACCCATTGGTGCTATGGCACTGTTTGGCTCAGCCTATTTTTCGAGAAAGCATGTTGCGCTTTTGCTACCCATTTTAGCTATGTGGGTTAGCGATATGGTAATAAACAATGTGGTGTATGCCCAGTATTTCGAAAGGTTTACATTTTTCTATCAAGGTTTCTATTGGACTTATGGAGCTTTTATCGTTATAGGAGTTATAGGTTTTTATGTGCTTAAAAAAGTCCATTTTGCCAATGTTATTTCAGCTGCGCTATTAGCTTCTGTAGCATTTTTTGTTATATCAAACTTTGGGGTTTGGGCTTCGGGTGCTATGTATCCTAAATCGTTGAGTGGCTTAGCTGCTTGCTATACTGCGGGTATTCCTTTCTTTAAAAATACTATTCTGGGTGATTTGGTTTATAGCGGGATTCTATTTGGTGCCTTTGAGTTGGTTCAATATAAGTATCCAGCGTTAAAACTAAGAACAATTTAAATGATAAAAGGAACGGCAGCGTTCGCCAAAACTATCTGCCGTTCCGAGTTGATAATAACACAATAATAAATTCTTAAAAATTGCATTATGAAACAAATGTACTTAATTTTTTATACAATTTTAGGCTTATTCTTATCCTTTGGGAGTATTCATGCCCAAGGGTTTGAACCTAAAGGGGAAATGAAAGTTGATAGGCTGAGAAGTACCAGCGTTTATAAGAAAACCGTCAAGTTTTCGGATCTTTTTACCTATCCAGCCGAAATTGATGTTAAAAGCGATATTTCGAAGAATAGTGAAGTAACTATCACGTTTAATTCCACAAGTGAATCTGACCTTTTTTTCGATGGATACTATTATTCTCAATATAGCGGCACGTTTTTTTACTATAACCTACCTGCCAGTGTTTATGGAACAGATACTCTAAAGTTGAAAATTGAATACAATGGTAGCATGAGCGAAGCGCTACTTATTGTAAGTACAGATCCAATTCAATGTAAAGACGATTTATATTCTATGGGTATTGGCGAGACTTTGGAAGTAGACCCTACTAAAAATGATGCTCCAAAACCCTTTCTCGATTATTTAACTTTTGAGATAATTGAAAATCCAACATACGGAGAGGTTGAAATTGTAGAGGATGGTAAAATAAAATATGTAAATAACTCATCTACACCTAATTATTCAAAAGATAAGTTTGTATACCGAATTGCCGATACCGATGCCAGTTACGATACTGCAACCGTATCTATCGATATACATAAAAACTCTTATGCCAGTAAAGTTTTTGAGTTCTTACCCGCCCCCGGACAATTTGTAAATACAAGCATGGCAACAGCAAAGGCAGGTGAAAATGTAATTGGTAATACAGGGAGCGGAGTGTCTCTCGGTGGTTTTGGAGGGTATATTATTGTTGGTTTCGATCAGCCCATTGTAAATAGGGCCGAAAACCCTTATGGTGTTGATTTTACCGTGGCAGGAAATGCTTTTGGTGGATGGGGTGAGCCAGCTGCCGTAATGGTAATGAAGGATGAAAATGGCAATGGTTTACCCGATGATACTTGGTATGAGTTGGCAGGGTCTGAGTATCATTTTAGCTCGTCGATTAAAGATCTACTTATGACCTACTATAATCCAAAATACGATGAAAGATATACTATTCCTTATTCAACCGACAAGGGTCTTAACGGCGCTATGCGAACCAACGCTTTTCATAAACAATCCTATTATCCAGACCCCATTGATTTTGGTATAAGTGCCGATTCTATATCCTATACCGGAACTTTAACCAATTTTTTACTGGATAAAAGTAAACCAAACTATATAGAAGCTAAGAGGCTCCCAATTTTTGGATATGCCGATTCGCATGTGAAAAACCCCACCCCTACAAAACCTCGAAACCCATACTTTGATGATGAGAACGGAAAAGCCGCAGATGGGTTCGATTTGTCGTGGGCAGTCGATCCGGAAGGAAATTATGTAGAGTTAGATGAGGTACATTTTGTAAAGATTTATAGTACAGCTCAGGAAGATGGAGGTTGGCTGGGCGAGGTGTCGCCCGAAATATTTTCCATCGCAATTACTACGCCCGACCCTAATCATATTCCTCAAGATTATGAAGTTAACGCCATAGGTGTAACTCAGCTGCAGGTTTTAAAAGGTCAAACTATACAGTATCAAGGACTGTTGTTTAAAAATGGGATACCACAAGAGGGAACACCTCAATGGAATTCGAGTAATACAAGCGTTGCAACTGTTAATAATAGTGGATTGTTTACTGCTCTCGAAACCGGAGATACCTACCTTCGCTTTACGGGTAAAGATGGAGTAATGCCTGATTCTATTAAAATATCGGTTGTTGAGCTTACCAAGGTAGTTGTTGAACTTGAAGGCTTTGCTGGAGCCGCGAGCGATACGCTTAAAATAATAAAAGGAGAAACAGGCTATATACATGCCGAAGCAATTGATAATAGGCCGGAATCTAGTAATCGATTTGTCTACGAAACCTATAATTGGACCTCTAGTAACGAGGCGGTTGGAACAATTAGCAATGGGTTGTTTCGGGCTAAAAATACAGGTGTAGCTATTGTTGTTGCTCAATCAACCCATAACACAGCTTTGTTGGATACCATAATCGTTGAGGTAAACGATGCGCCAGCGTTAAAATTGAAAAATGATACTGTAACAATTGCTTACAATAAGCGACAGGGTACTTGGAATATATCTGATCTGTTTGAAAATGACAATAAAGCCACTATGTATTTTAAGGACATATCAGGTGGTGAGTTTGTTCAAACAACCATTAAAGATTCAAAAACGGTTGAATATACAGTGCAGCCAAATACTCTTGGTTTTTACAATGTTGCTTTCGATGTTGAGATGTACAACAAACCTCACTCTCTTTCTGTTGTTTTTAATATTGAAGATCCTGTTTGTGATAAGAAAGTGCTATTTGTGAACGGTGGTCAGTTTATGGATCTTAATCATCCTACACAGTTAAAGTCCTATCTGCCAGCAACAAACACAACAGAAACTATTGACGATTATATTGCAGGAGCAACATCAGCTCAGGATATGGTGGTAGATGGCAATTTTGCTTTCGTTTCGGCAGATTATTTCGTAACACGATACAATATTGCAAAGGGCATAGCTACCGACTCAATTTACACGCAAGATCTAAGCAATACGGACTGTGATGGCAAAGGTGCCGAGGGTGCAGGGGTTAATAATAAAATGACTCTGTACAAAAATATGCTATTGGTTAGTCGCCAGTTTAGTTCCGCAGCTCCCCAGGATGGGTATAACGTACGAGTATATAACAAGGGTGATTTATCGCTTATTAAAAAGATTCCTGTTTCCGATCAAGCAACGGATATAGTTATTGTTAGCGATACTGCATACGTTATGCTAAATGGGGGTTTTGCTGGTACTACTAGTTCACTAGCCGTAATCGACTTGAAAACACTCACACTAAATCGTGAAATTAAGTTAGGCACCGATGGAACTGCAGGCTTGGGTGTAATGCAAATGCAGGTAAAAGGGAATGATATTTATTTTGTGCGTCTTCCTGACTTTCAGAACCGATTTAATTCTGGTGTTTTAACATATAATACGTTAACTGGCACCATTACTGAGTACGAGTATGATGCAAATACCAGTTACGACTCATCGCCATTGAGTATTGAACCTATGATAGGGGATACCCTATTTGTTAAAAAAGACTTGGGTTACGTTGCATTTAACACAGCTACTGCAACTTTTGGAACAGATATTCATTTCCCAATACCAGCACGTATGGAGCAAACCAGCGAGTATGGTGCGAAAGGATCTGTTTACGACCCCGAGGCCAAAAAGTATTATGTTGCTTACAACTATTGGCACGGCGTTAACGGTGCAGGCCAAATTTACGATAGCAATCTCGATAGTATTGGCTACTTCGAGGGTGTTGGCCCATCGCCCGAGCTAATGAAGGTTTGTAATGTTTATTCGCAAAATGCCGCTCCTGTTGAAAGTAATCCTGTGGAGCTAGCCTTTAAAGATGTTTTGAACTTTAATGTAACACTACCCGCCAATATCTTTACTGATTTAGAAGATGGAATTGTGAATTACTATCTGTATAACCCTACTTCGCTACCAGAAGGGTTTACTTATGACGATGAAACACGCCGACTTACTGGAAAGATAGATGGACCAACTAACGATAAAGAAACGTTTAGTATTGATATGCAGGGAATTGATAGATTTGGCGATTTTGCTTTAGCAACGATAAAAGTTGTCTTTTTCTCTGATAATCCACCCGTAATAGCCAATCCAATTGCCAATGTGGTTGTTGACGAGGATGCTGACGATACGATTATTTCATTAGAAAATTTAGCTGTTGATGAGGATGGTGACCTTATTACCTATTCAGTTTTCAAGAATACGAACAAGGAAATTGTTACAGCAACAATTGTAGGCACAGAATTAACACTCAATTATATTGCTAATGCGTACGGTGTAGCTGAAATAGAAATTAAAGCCCAAGCAAATGGGAAATCAGTGTTAGATCTATTTACGGTTACCATAAATAGTGTTGATGATGCGCCCATAGTGGCAAATCCAATTTCAAACATTTCTGTTCTTGAAAATGCTGAACCCTCAATTATTTCTTTAGCAAAAGTATTTACCGATGTAGATAACGATGATACAGCCATTACCAAAACGGTAAAAAACAATTCTAATGCAGGCTTAGTGACAGCAAGCATTTTAGGTAATGAACTAACGCTAACCTATACCGTCAATGTTAGTGGAGAGGCAGTAATAGTAATTGAAGCCACCTCGAACGGTAAAACAGTAACCGATGAGTTTTCTGTAATTGTTGATAAGGATGGGGCTCTGATAGTAGCCAATCCAATAGCCGATTTAAAGGTTAAGGAGAATGCAGCACCTTCAACTATTTCTTTAATAGATGTATTTAGCAAGCCTGACGTTACCGCCATTGCCAAAACTGTGAAAAGCAATTCAAATGCAGATGTAGTGAATGCAAGTATCTCGGGCAATGAGCTAACGCTAACCTATACTCCCAATGTAAGTGGTGTGGCTGAAATTGTAGTTGAAGCCACCTCGAATGGCAAAACGGTAACCGATGCGTTTACCGTAACCGTTTTAAAGGATAAAGCACCAGTAGTGGCCAATCCTATAGCCGATTTAGAGGTTCGGGAGAATGCAGCACCTTCAGCTATTTCTTTAGTAAGTGTATTTACTGATGCTGACGATACAGCCATTACCAAAACGGTGAAAAGCAATTCTAATGCTGATTTAGTGACCGCTAGTATTTTAGGTGACGAACTTACGCTAACCTATACCGCCAATGTAAGTGGAGAGGCAGTAGTAGTAATAGAAGCCACCTCGAACGGCAAAACGGTAACCGATGCGTTTACCGTAACCGTTTTAAAGGATCAAGCACCAGTAGTGGCCAATCCTATAGCCGATTTAAAGGTTCGGGAGAATGCAGCACCTTCAACTATTTCTTTAGTAAGTGTATTTACTGATGCTGACGATACAGCCATTACCAAAACGGTAAAAAGCAATTCTAATGCAGGCTTAGTGAATGCAAGTATCTCGGGCAATGAGCTAACGTTAACCTATACCGCCAATGTAAGTGGAGAGGCAGTAATAGTAATAGAAGCCACCTCGAATGGCAAAACGGTAACCGATGCGTTTACCGTAACCGTTTTAGAGGATCAAGCACCAGTAGTGGCCAATCCTATAGCCGATTTAGAGGTTAGGGAGAATGCAGCACCTTCAGCTATTTCTTTAGTAGGCGTATTTACCGATACTGATGATGACGATACAGCCATTACCAAAACGGTGAAAAGCAATTCAAATGCTGATTTAGTGACCGCTAGTATTTTAGGTGACGAACTTACGCTAACCTATACCGCCAATGTAAATGGAGAGGCAGTAATAGTAATAGAAGCTATCTCGAATGGCAAAACCGTAACCGATGCGTTTACCGTAACCGTTACGCCTGTCTCTGGCGCCGAAATATTGTCTGCCACAAATGCTGTTTTATATCCAAATCCATCCAACGGAGTGTTTAGGATTAAAACAAGTTCGGACGAAAACATTGTAATTAGTGTTTTCAATGTAAACGGAGTCCTAGTTTATAGAAATGAGCACTATTGCAATGATGGAATTGTCGATATAAGTAAACAGCCAAAGGGTATTTATTTTGTTAAAGTGAACTCAGCTCAATTAAACTTTACCAAATCAATAATAGTTAAGTAGTTTATAAAAAGGGGGAGGAGTTACGCTCCTCTCCCTTTCTAAATTCTAAATTTTAATTATGAAGACAAGAATTATTGCCACAGGCCTTGTATTGCTTTTAGTAAATGCTTTACAAGCACAGTTTATTTCTGAAGTGCTTGAATTTACTCCAGCACCAGGCCAGTTTATAAATAAAGGGCCATGGGGTATGCCCGATAATCACAACACCGATGTATCAATTGTTGGCCGCCTTGATGGGGCTATGAGCTTAGGAGCATTTGGAGGGTATGTTGTTTTTAAGTTTGCTGAACCTGTTAAAAATCATCCCGACAATCCGTATGGAATAGATTTCGTTATCTATGGCAATCCTTTAAAAAACATTAGCACGCCAGAGGTGTCTAACAGGGTAACGTGGTCCGAGCCTGGAATTGTGTATGTTATGAAAGATGATAATGGGAATGGGCTACCTGACGATACTTGGTACGAACTAGCTGGTAGCGACTACTTTTTTTCATCTACCATCAAAAATTACGAGGTAACATACACCAATCCCAATCGTGATGTGGCTACCGATGTGCCATGGACAGATAATTATGAAAATACGGGTTTTGTTTTTGTAAATAACTTTCATAAACAACCATACTACCCATCAAACGCTAATTTTCCACACATTAACGAGCAATCATACAAGCTTAAAGGAACCAAAATACAGGACTATGTGGACCGTACAAATCCATCGTATGTAACTTCCTTTGGTCGCCCTTGGGGGTATGCCGATAATACCCTACGAGCGCGGTATAACGGCTTACCCGATAACCCATATACCAGAGGAATGGATATTGAAGAGGAGGGCTCGGGAGGAGATGCTTTTGATATTGGCTGGGCAGTTGACACCAATGGTAATTATGTAAATCTGGATGAAGTAGACTTTATTAAAGTACAAAACGGAGTATTGGCCGATGGTGGATGGCTGGGTGAAATATCTACCGAAATAACTGGAGCCTTTGTAGTATCACCAGATGAGACAATTTCGGGAGAACTCGATATGATTATTATCAAAGAACTTCCTAGTGAAATTGTTGGGACCTCCTTTCAACTTGAAGCCTTTGCTTATCATAAAGGGAGGTGGGATAAGGATAGAACTATTAATTGGACCTCTAGTCTAGGTAATGCTTATGTAAACAGTAAAAACCAGCTTGTTTTTACCTCTTCGGGCAAAGTTGTGCTAACTGCATCGTTGGCAGATAGACCTGAGATTACAGAAACTGTTAAAACAGTACTTGTTTACGAGGATAACCCGTCTTCAATAGAGCTTGATCAAAAACACAGCATTAGGTTATACCCCAATCCGGCAGCCAGCCGTATTTTTATTAGTGGTGCAGAGTATGCAAGTGTTGAAATTTATAGCGCTACTGGGAACAGGGTGCTGATAAAACACGCCTATTCCGATAATCAACCGTTGGCAATTGCGCATTTAAGTAAAGGGATATATGTTGTAAAAGTTAAGGGATTGAATTTTAATAAAACCATCCGATTTGTTAAAGAATAATGTGATAGCGAGAATCGGCTTACTTTTTTTACTTCTTCTTGTTGGACCGCTTTGCTTCGCTCAGGGAATGCAGGATTCTACCTTCCTAATTAAGAGCGTTCAAATATCTGCCGACCGAATTTTTAGGAAGGAGAAGGCTGGAATGAAGGAAACGCAGGTTGATACATTGGTTCTACTGCAAAAGGTGAACCTTTCCTTGTCTGAGTTACTGTCCGAGAACACACCGATATTTATAAAAAGCCATGGTCGTGGAGCTTTAGCATCGGCTTCGTTCAGGGGTACGGCCGCATCGCATACGCAGGTTAATTGGAATGGTATTAATATCAATAGCCCAATGGCAGGGATGGTTGATTTTTCGTTAATACCCGTTTATATTATCGATGATATGAACCTAAAGCATGGAACAGCCTCCATTGCCGACCAGAGTGGGGGGTTGGGCGGTTCAATTAGCATAAGCAATCTGGTAAATTGGAATAGTAAGTTTGGTGCTCAGTACTTGCAGGGCTTTGGCAGCTACAGTACCTTCGACGAGTTTCTACAGGTTGGGGGAGGCAATAAAACCATACAGCTAAAAACTCGGCTTTATCATAACTTTTCGCAGAACGATTACACCTTTATTAATCGCGGTATAGGTAATATTAATCCCGAAACTAGTGTAATTACAAATCCTCTAGATACTAATGATAATGCCGATTTTGCAAAATACGGATTACTGCAGGAGATTTATTATCGTTTAAATGCTAAGAATGTACTTTCTGCCAAGTATTGGGGACAATGGGCCGATAGAACCATACCAAGGGCTACGAGCTATGAGGGGCCAGATAATTCAAACCTGAATAATCAGATTGACAATGACCATAAGGCAGTAGTTGACTGGAAACACTATGGCGATAACGCAAAGGTTACGCTAAGGAGTGGGTACTCTCAAAAACAGCTTGATTATACACTTAAAAACTTTGTTCCAGGATTTGGATTAGTTCCAGCAATTTATTCGGAAAGTAAGCAGCATAGCTCTTTAAATTCAGCAGCATACTCATACAGTTTTAGCGAAAAATTATCGGTGGAAAGTAGCTTGAGTTTTAATTTTCATGATGTTGCCTCTCGCGATTCAGTAAAAAAAACAGGGTATGAGCAGCGGCGCAAAGAGTTATCGGGGTTTATTGCTGTTCGTAAGAACTTTGCCAATAGAGTAAATCTAAATTTAATGCTTCGCCAGGATTGGGTAGATGGTGCTTTTGTACCCTTGGTACCCTTTTTAGGGTTCGATTTTCGGGTGTTTAAGCTGGTCGACTTTTTAGTGAAAGGGAATATTGCCCGAAATTACCATCAACCATCGCTTAACGATCTCTATTGGCAGCCCGGTGGTAATCCCGAGTTACTCCCCGAAGCTGGCATAAGTGTTGAGTTGGGAGTAGAATATCAAAAATCGATAAATCGCCATCTTTTAAAAAGTGAAATTACGGCATATCGTTCCGATATTGACAATTGGATCATTTGGATACCTAGCTATAAAGGGTATTGGGAACCCCGAAATATTAGAAGGGTTTTGGCTCGTGGTGTTGAGAGTAATGTTTCTTTGCAAGGGAAACTAAACAGAATAAGTTACCGTATTGCAGGCAATTATGCTTTTACCCGCTCCATAAATTATGGCGATCCTCTGGTTTGGGGCGATGAGTCGTACGGTAAGCAGCTGGTTTACGTTCCTTTGCATTCTGGGAATGTGCTACTAAATCTTTCATATAAAGGGTACTCAATTACCTATCAGCATAATTCGTATAGCGAACGATTTACTACATCAAGTAACGATGTAAGTAAGCGCGATTGGTTGTATCCTTACTTTATGAATGATTTGATTTTGGGGAAAGAATTGCAAGTAAAAGGGGTTAAACTATTGGCGGAGTTTAAGGTATATAATCTTTTTAACGAAACGTATCACTCTATACTCTACAGACCAATGCCGGGGCGTAACTTTATGCTTTTATTAAAGATTAATATTTAAAATGACAAGAAAACTAAAGTTTATCATACCTGTTTTATTCGTTGTGTTCTCATCTTGCATGAAAGATGATGAGCTGTGGAATTTTGATAAACCAAACATTACCATCCCAGCCAAGGGCTTATTTATTACCAACGAGGGAAACTTTATGTATGGCAATGCTTCGCTTTCCTACTATGATATGGAAACAGGCAAAGTTTTAAACGATGTGTTTTACGAGTTTAACACTTTGCCCTTGGGTGATGTGGCTCAGTCAATGTCAATTCGTGATAGTTTAGGATACATAGTTGTAAATAATAGCGGTAAAATTTATGTTATTAATGTGAATACATTTGAGTATGTGGGCAAAATTACTGGGTTAACTTCACCTCGGTACATCCATTTTTTGAGCGATACAAAGGCCTATGTAACCGATTTGTATGCGAAAGCCATAGCTATTGTTAACCCCCAAACTTTTGAAATGATTGGATCAATAGATGTAAATAATTACGAAACAGAGTTTTATCAGCATCCTACCGAACAAATGGTGCAGTACGACAAGTATGTGTTTACTAACTGCTGGAGTTACGATAATCAGATACTAGTTATAGACAGTGAAATAGACCAAGTGGTTGATTCCATTAAAATCCTTAAACAGCCTACATCGTTGTGTATTGATAAGTATAATAAAATTTGGACCGTTACCGATGGGGGCTATTACGGAAGCCCATACGGGCACGAAGCACCAGGCTTAATTCGAATTGATGCCAGATCCCGGCAGGTAGAAAAAGTTTTTCGATTCCAATTGGGCGATTGGCCTTCGGAGGTTTGCCTGAATGGTACTGGCGACACATTGTACTTTATCAACAGGCATATTTATCGACATGCTGTTTTATCCCAAAATCCCCCCGAACTTTTTATTGAAAGTCCATACACAGGCACATATTCCGGAGGTTATTATGGCCTCGATGTTGACCCACATACATCAGAGGTTTATGTTGCCGATGCAATAGACTATGTGCAAAGAGGTGTTGTTTACCGCTACAAACCCGATGGTACTTTAGTAACAAAATTTAAGGTGGGTATTATTCCCGGTGCGTTCTGCTTTAAGTATTGAGAGACTACAATTTTTTACACAGAATAAGTTAACCTTTCGGTTAATCCGTTATCGGTTTGCATCTACCAAAATGATATTTCTGTTACTTTTGCTAAAGTAGCTATGTTTTAATTGCAACATATTAAAATTATTGTTGTTACATTGTGGTAAATATTATACAGGATGAAGAAAATAGTAGTTGCCGTTACCGGTGCAAGTGGTTCAATATATGCTCAAAAGCTTCTTAAGCAGATGTTGGCGCACAGCGACAGGTTTTCTCAAATAGCTTTAATATTCTCAGAAACAGGCCGAAAGGTATGGGAGTATGAGTTGGGTAGTATTCAGGAGTTTTCAAAGCCTGTTGAGGTTTACGAAAATACAAATATTTTTTCGCCCGTGGCATCGGGTTCCGCCGCATACGATGCAATGATTATTGTACCCTGCACAATGGGCACGCTCGGCAGAATTGCAGCCGGTACCAGTCCCGACCTTATTAGCCGTGCTGCCGATGTGATGCTAAAGGAACGGCGCAAGCTTGTGCTTGTTACCCGCGAACTTCCCTATAGCTTAATTCATATTGAAAATATGCGAACGGTTACCCTTGCAGGCGGTATAATTCTACCAGCAAGCCCCTCGTTTTATAGCCTCCCCAAAAGTATAGACGAACTGGTTTTAACTGTTGTAAACAGAATTCTTGATATTGTGGGAGTTGAGACCAATCACTATAGGTGGGGCAATGAAACGAAGTAGGGAGTACGTAATTTTTCAGAAGGTTTTAAGTACAACCATATCTTTGTTAATACCTTAGGAGGCATAAGTTTAAGGAATTTAAACACTGTTCCGGTGAATAATTCACTGGGACAGTGTTTTTTTTATAATTAAATAAGCCTTAAGCGCATTTTTAATTTAAAACTTACTATATTTGTTTGCATAGTGAACTATTCATTAAGTGAATCAAATGTGTATGGATAATACAACTCTCAAAAAACTTTTAGTAGAAATTCCGGGTAAGTTGTGCCGGAATATGAATAACGATTTTATTAAATCAATTTTAAAGGATTTGGGAATTGATTTTTCACCCCAGCACTATATGATTCTAAAATTGTTACAAGAAAGCAAGCAGTTATATGTTACAGAGTTTGTTGATATGCTGAGCATTACAAAGCCACAAATGACCTCGTTAATAGATAAGTTGAGTAAAATGGGTTACATCACCCGAACTTACGACGATAATGACAGAAGGAAGGTTTTTATTTCTGCAACCAAAGAGGGAGGGGAGATAACAAGGAAAATAAATGCAGTTATTGATAATCAAATTGATAACCGTTTGGTTAAGCTAACCCAAAATGAGATAAATGATTTGCAGAAGGGCTTGTTGATGCTTCAAAAGTTTTGTACAAATTGTAATAAAGACAGTGAGTAGAATTAGCCTAAAGTGTTAATGTAATTATGGAGGCCGAAATTTTAATCGCATAACAAATAATCAAAAATTAGCACATATGAAAAAGAAAGGTAGCCTATCAGAGTCAGTAACCAAAAGAGAGGAATTTAAGCGAAAATTCAGCTTATGGGAGCTGTATCGTTCTATGGTTTTTGCTCCCAGAGCAGTTTCAAAACTAATAGGGAATAAGAAAAGCAAGCTGGTAGACCCGCATTTTATTGAGCGCTTGCAGCTGGCTGTAACCGAGGTGAACGGTTGCGCCGCCTGTTCTTACCAGCATACACAAATGGCTTTAAGTCAGGGTATGAGCAACGATGAAATAAATAGTTTTTTGAGCGGCTCGGGCGATTTTACTAAGCCCGAGGAGGCAAAAGCCATAATGTTTGCGCAGCATTTTGCCGACTCAAGAGGTTTTCCAAAGAAGTATGCCTATGAGGCTATTGTTGAGGAGTATGGTAAAAATGAGGCTCGTCTTATTCTATCGGCTTGCCAAATGATGATTGCTGGAAATATGTATGGTATTCCCTTCAGCGCTTTTTTGTCCAGATTGCAAGGAAAACCTTACAAAGGCAGCTCGCTATTTTACGAGTTGGGAATGTTAGTAGTTGGGCTTTTGCTTATGCCAATTGCAGTTGTCCACGGGCTTTTAAGGGGTTTAATAGGTTTGCGTAACCAGCGGTTTGATAAAAAAGCAGACGAAAACCAGGAGTAAAAGGTTAATTTAATTTGTCTGTAGCCTAATAGTGAGGGTAGTAGATGGATGGTTGGGTACTTGTATTCGGTTATTCTTCTTATGAATATTAACTTGCAAGATATATTGAATCTCCACTATTTACTCTCATTCCAATAGTAGCTGTCTGGATATTTTCGTTTCCCAAAAATAGCGGTTCCAACTCTCACTATTGTTGCTCCCTCTTGTATTGCTATCTCTAAATCGCCACTCATACCCATTGATAGTTCATTGGCTGTTATCCCTTTATCAAGAAGTTGCGTTTGTATGCTCTTTAGCAATTTAAAACATTTGCGTACCTGCTCGTCCTCTGCCGAGAAGAGACCTATTGTCATTAACCCTTTTATATTGATTCGGTCAAACTGTTGCACTTCTGTAGCAAACTTTAAGGCTTCTTTAGGGTCCATTCCAAATTTACTCTCTTCATAAGAGGTATTAAATTGCAAGAAAACATCGAGCGTTTTATCTTCAAACTCTAACCGGTCTTGCAACTTTTGGGCAACTTTCAGCCTATCTAATGACTGAAGACAGTTAACGTCGTACCTTAATAAATCTTTTATCTTGTTACTTTGCAGGTGGCCTATAAAATGCTTTTGATGCTTGATGGTTCTCAGGTCGTTGTACTTTTCTTTAATCTCCTTAATTTTATTTTCGCCTATTAAGTAGTTATTGTGGGTAAGCGCAATCTTTATCTTATCGGCTGATACGGTTTTGGTTGCCAGTAAAAGTTTTACCTCATCAGTACTACGATTGGCTTTTTCGCACGCGCTTTTAATTCGGGTGTTAATTTTTTCAAGGTTTTTTATTATTTCGTTCTCCATAGTACAGGTTTTTTTTATCCGATTTCATAATTCCATTATTCTTCTCCTAAACAAGAAAACCTTCTATTTCAAAACAATATTACGGAGTTTATCAAATTCAGGTCAACCATCCACTAAAAACGAATTAGTTTTGGTGTTTGTTCGCTTTTTCAGAATGCCAGCATAGAAAATATTTGGCAGTATCCTATCAATTTTATCACTTCTGAATTTGACTAACAATATCCCTAGCAAATCTTTTAGTTGCCTCTATATCTTGTTTGTCGGGGTGCGATAAGGCGTTGTTGTAGTTGTAAATCATATTCAAAACATTGCCGTCATTTGGGTTGGCATCGAGTAACTTTTGGTACTGTTTTAGAGCATTTTGGGGCATTTTTCCTTGGAACATTATGCTGCCAACAATTTCGTTCGATTTTGGTATTTGCTTCTTAACCTCTGTTAGTATGGTTTCAAAATAGTCTTCGGTTCCTCCAAAACCAGCAGTTCCAAATAGGGCTATCTTTTTATTCTCTAATGATTTTAGGTACTGCTTAACCTCTAGGGAACAGGTGCCCCCTTGCACCCAGAAGCCCACAAAAATAACGGAAGCATTTTGGGGTAATGCTCGGTCTGGTTTTCCATAGTAAATGCAAGCGTTCTCATCCAAGGCATCTTTTACTGCTTTTGCAATAACCTGCGTGTTTCCTGTAACGCTCGAATAAACAATCATATGTGTCATAATCCATCTTTTAAAGTTTATAATTGCAACTGCATCAGTTTAAGGGCCTTTATCAACTAAATTTATTAGCACTAAAGTACAAATTTATTTGTTTCGGCAGAGAGAAACGTATCTTTTTAACTGAAGTTTTGCCTCTTGTTAAGCAAGAAAACGAGAAATTGAAGCGCTGAATGAATGTTTGTAACGGGTGTACAAAAAAACAGTTAGCTCCTTCTTGTTTAAGTAATGATTTACAATTACTGTAACCCAATTTCGTGTTCCTTTAGTTGGTGCATTGAGAAGGTTTAAAAAGCTAATTTTACTTAAAGAAGTTGTGGAAAGTGTGTTATATTTTGATTGTCAGCGTAATAAATGTTATCTTTATAAAAATAGGTGATTACTGGTATTTAGGCCGAGAGTTTTAAGTTTTTCATAACCCTTTACATTTAGGGTAATCTACATCTCATACTTAAGCCTATATTATTAGTGTTGGCGTAAGGTTAAAGGCATTATATAGTTTAACTGCTATGGTAATGCTTTTGGTGTTTTTCAGGGTTTTTGCTCCTTAAAAGGGGTAGCTGAAATTAAGAATCCTGCCTTTTTTTATTAAATACGACACGTCAGCCGGTGCGAATTACCTAAAGAACCTCTAGTACTTCTAAGTCGGCAACATTTTTTGCCTAGGTTATGGACGAAGAGTAGCAAAGAGTTTCAAAAACATCCTAGAACCTACATAATAAAGCCTGTACTAATTTTGATTTGCTAATGCAAACTATTATTCGGGTTGTTTATCTCTGCCAGTTTTGATGCCATAAGCACCTCATTCAATTTTAATAATTTTGTTTTTGCAGAAGTTTATGCGAACCCAAAAATACTAAGACCATTCATTAAGACCTTGATTTATCAACATTTAAAAATATTACATATATGAAAAATGCATACATTGCAACATACCCACCGCGGCAGTGCGGTATTGGAACTTTCACCAATAACCTTCTCAACTCAATGGTTGCCTCAGACATTGATGAGCCTAACCATAAAAATAGTTTTATTGTAGCCATTAATGATTCTGAGCAAGAGCTAACTTACCCCGAGGAGGTAAAGTTTTCCATTAGGCAAGAGTCTCAAGAAGATTACCTTGCCGCCGCCAAGTACATAAATTTAAGCGGAGCCGATTGCTGCATATTACAGCATGAGTTTGGCATTTTTGGCGGTCAGGATGGCATTTACATTCTACCCTTGCTTCACCAGCTGGATGTGCCTCTAATTGTGACTTTACATACCGTTATGCAAACTCCTTCGTACGCACAGAAAGAAATACTTCAGCGCATCTGCCGAATGGCCAATCGGGTGGTGGTTATGAGCTATAAAGCCATAGAAATGCTTACTGAAATATACGATATTCCTAAAGAAAAAATAGCGTATGCAGAGCATGGAGTACCCAGCTACCGATATATACAGGAAGAGGTAAAGAGAGAGTTTAAACTCGAAAAGAGAAAAGTGCTGCTTACATTTGGATTTGTTGGGCGAAATAAAGGTATCGAAACGGCCATACAGGCGCTTCCTAAGGTGGTTGAAAAACATCCAGATGTTTTATACATCGTATTGGGAAAAACTCACCCTAACGTTATTAGGCACGCGGGCGAAGAGTACCGTTTATACCTAACCCAACTTATTGAGGACTTAAAGCTTGAAAAAAACGTGGTTCTACTAAACGAGTTTTCAACCCAAAAGGAACTTTTTAAGTATTTGTATGCATCAGACATATACATTACCCCGTACCTAAATGAAGCACAGATTACCAGTGGAACACTTGCTTATGCTGTGGGCACAGGTTCTGCTGTTGTTTCTACACCCTACTGGCACGCCACAGAGCTGCTGAGCAACGGAAGGGGCGTGCTGTTCGATTTTGGCGATACCGATGGACTATCCAACGCTTTAATTGACCTGCTTGATAATCCTAAAAAACGACTTGCAATACGAAAAAAAGCATTGGAGCACGGACGAAAGATTACTTGGCCTAAAATTGGTTCAATCTACAATGATATAGTTGAAAAAGTTGTTGAGGAGAATATTACGATTGAGAAGAAGGAGGTTATTCCATATGACATTTCTCTTTTACCAACTTTTTCCATCGACCATATTAAACGACTTACCGATGACACGGGTATTATCCAACATGCAAAATTCGGAATACCCAATCGTAAGGAGGGTTATTGCCTAGACGATAATTCAAGGGCTCTGCTAATGGCACTAATGACCTACAAGATTAAAAAAGATTCTTCAGCTCTTACCTTGTGCCCAATTTACTTGAGCTACATTCATCATATGCAAAACCACGACGGTACCTTCCGAAATTTCCTTGGTTATAACCGAGATTTTTTAGACGAGGTTGGGTCCGAAGATTCATTTGGTCGAACCATTTGGGCAATAGGCTATATGCTAAACAATGCACCCAACGCTTCGTACTATCAAATTGGGCGACTCTTATTTGATGAGGCCGTACCTAATTTTGAAAAGCTAAAATCCATTAGAAGCATTGCCAACACCATAATAGGTGTTTGCCACTACTTAAGAGGCAATATGTCAGATGAAGTAATGATTGAAAGGTTGAAAAACTTAACGCATACTTTAATCGATCATTATAAGGCAAACTCACGCGATGGTTGGAATTGGTATGAAGCGCTGTTGGCATACGATAATGCAATACTGCCGCTTGCTATGCTTCATGCATCAGAAATTCTGAACGACGACGAGGTGAAAAAAATAGCTTTCGACTCAATGGACTTTCTAATTGCCCACACTATGAAAGATGAATATTTATCGATTATTGGAAACGAGGAATGGTTTAAGAAGGATGGTGATCGCTCCGTATTTGCCCAACAGCCTATAGATGCCATGGGAATGGTTTTAATGTTCAGGCAGGCTTACAATATAACCAACGATAAAGACTATTTAAGAAAACTATTTAAATCATTTAAATGGTTCTTAGGAGAGAACGACCTTAGGATGAATCTTTTTAATCACGAAACGCAAGGTTGTTTTGATGGTCTTGAGCATTATGGTGTAAACCAAAATCAAGGCGCCGAGAGCACTTTAGCCTACCTTATTTCTCACCTAAATGTGCTGAAAGCATATGAGGATTACTATCGTAAAGATTAAAAGCTAAACCCAGTGAAAAATGAAAAATACATTGATAAAGAGATATTCGAATAACCCCATTCTCACAAAAGATGATGTGCCGTACCCAGTGGCAACCGTGCACAATGCGGGTATGGTAAAGCATAATAACGAGTATATTATGCTTTTTAGGTCGCATAACCTAAACGGGCGAAGCATTATAGGGAAGGCGGTGAGTACCGATGGGTTTAACTTTAAGGTAGATGCTGAACCCTTTTTAACGCCAGCCACCGATGGCATTTTTAAAACTTACGAAGCGTATGGCGTAGAGGACCCTCGCATTGTATTTGTTGGTGGTGAGTACCTAATTACTTACAGTGCGTATTCGCCTCACGGCGTGAGAATTGGTTTGGCAAAAACCAAGGATTTTCGTTCCGTTGAGCGGTTCTCGTTAATTACCGAGGCCGATTATAGGAATGTGGTAATTTTTCCCGAAAAATTTAACGGGCTCTATGCACGGTTAGATCGACCCCACTCCGATATTTCTCCCTGGGCCATTTGGATTTCATACTCACCCGATTTGAGGTACTGGGGCGATTCGGAGCTGATAATGAAACCTATGCAATACCACTGGGATGAGATGAAAATTGGACCAGGCGCAACGCCCATCAAAACTTCACGCGGATGGCTTAATATTTACCATGGCGTATTTCCAACCATGGCGGGTAGTGTATACCGCCTCGGCGTTGCTTTGCACGATTTACATAATCCAGCAAAAATAATTGCTGTGGGCGATGAGTGGATTCTTCAGCCCGAGGAAACATACGAAATTACGGGTTACGTGCCCAACGTTGTTTTTTCGTGCGGTGCAATACCCGAACCCGACGGAAGCGTGAAAATTTATTGGGGTGCGGCCGATACGGTAATGTGTGTAGGAACTGCAAATATTGAAGAACTTGTTGATCATTGTTTTAAGAATAGTCGAAGTGCTCTATAGGTTGAATGTTTCTATTTATAAGTAGTAGGCTCGCGCAAAGTATCTATATTACAAAAATCCATAGAAATTGCGTGGGCGTATAAACAGTGTTAAGAATATAAAAAGAGATATATGAAAGTTGGTATTTTAGCGCCCATAGCGTGGCGTACCCCGCCCTTAAAATATGGGCCGTGGGAGCAGGTAGCGTCTAACATTGCCGAAGGATTGGTAAAAAAAGGGATAGATGTTACGTTGTTTGCAACGGGCAATTCCCACACCGAAGGGAAGTTGCAGTTTGTTTCGCAAACGGCCTATGCCGAGGATCAGTCACTGGATCCTAAAGTGTGGGAATGTTTGCATATTAGCAATATTATGGAACAGGCATCAAAGTTTGATATTATTCATAATAACTTCGATTTTCTTCCGCTTACCTATTCACAACTAATTAGAACGCCTATGGTTACAACAATTCATGGGTTTTCGTCGCAAAAGATAGTGCCGGTATATAAAAAATACAATAGGAATAACTCCTATGTTTCAATTAGTAATTCCGACCGAAGTTCAGAGTTAGACTATATTGCCACGGTTTATAACGGGATAGATAGCAAGGACTTCACCTTTAACCCTAATCCTAAGAACTATCTGCTGTTCTTTGGTAGAATACATCCAGATAAAGGTGCTTGGGAATCTATACAGATTGCCAAAAAGGCGAATATGAAATTAATCATTTCAGGTTTAATTCAGGATGAAACTTATTTTGAAGAGAAAGTAAAGCCTTTTATCAACAATACAGATATTGTGTACGTTGGCAATTCGGGTCCAAAAGAAAGAGATATATTACTGGGCGAAGCCGCTGCGTTGCTGCATCCCATTAGTTTCGATGAGCCTTTTGGCCTTAGCGTGGCAGAGGCAATGTTCTGCGGAACGCCTGTTGTTGCTTTTAGTAGGGGATCTATGCCCGAATTAATTAATCATACACAAACGGGATTTCTTGTAAACACTATTGATGAGGCTGTCGACGCTTTAAATGGACTAAACTCCATTAGCAGAAAGTATTGTCGCGAGTGGGCTATGTCTAATTTTAGCCTCGAAAAAATGGTGGATGGTTACCTTGATGTTTATCACAAAATTTTACAAACAGCAAACAATTAAATGGTTATGGAGGAAACATTGAATGTAAATCGCCTGGTGAAGCGAAAAAAGAATAAGATTACTGGAGACAACTCGCGTGTAATTGTATTACCTCATATTCCCAGCCAATTGCCACGAATAGGCAATATAATACTCCGAGTTTTAAGCCTTAGTAAAGAGGAAACTGTAAAACTTTTGAAGGAGACTTTAGAACTTTTTGCCGATCGGCATAGAGATATTCAGCAGCAACTTTTGAGGCACTACGATAGAATAGCTGAGTATATTCCGCAAAGTTCCGTTATTAACAAAACCCAAAAATTACTAATTGGAGCATATCTTACCATGGAGTACTCCATTGAATCTGCTGCACTTTTCAACCCATCCATTGTCCTTCATCCCGATCAAACTTTACTACCTAAGGGGAGTATGAGGTTTATTATGAGCTTGCGGGCAACTGGCGAAGGGCACGTTTCGTCAATCGTTTTTAGAAGCGGTATAGTGGACAAGAATTTTTTATTCAATTTCGATAGCGTTTCAGAGCATGTTGAGACGCCTGCTATGGTTCATGACCCGTTTTACGACAATAACTTATTTCAACTAAAGTTGCAAGACCTAGTGGCATGGAATGAAACCAGCCAAATTATAATGAACAAGCTGCCTAGTTTTTTTACTTATGCTGAACTTAAATTAAGCATACAAGAGGTTTACCTAGACCCCGATTTTAAAACAGATAACTGGACTATTAATGTTATTAATTGGCTAGCAGACTCGAATTACAAAGTGAAGTTTGATGATGAAACGGCCATTAGTGAACGTGTAATATTTCCTGTTTCATCCAATGAGAGTAAGGGCATTGAGGATGCACGCTTTGTTAAATTTACGCATGATGACGGAGAGGTAACCTACTATGCAACGTACACAGCCTATAACGGGCATAGTATTTTGTCCCAACTTATGGAGACTAAAGATTTTCAAACGTTTAACATCGCCACCCTTAATGGCGAAGGAGTAAAAGATAAGGGAATGGCTCTTTTTCCTCGGAAAGTGAATGGTCAGTATGCCATGCTTTCGCGACAGGATGGTGAGAATAATTATATTATGTTTTCGGATAATCTGCATTTCTGGCATACTGCCAAACTTATTCAAAAACCCGAGCAACCGTGGGAGTTTGTGCAAATTGGAAACTGTGGCTCGCCCATAGAAACAGAAAAAGGTTGGCTAGTGCTAACGCACGGCGTGGGTAATATGCGGCAGTACTCTATTGGTGTGATACTGCTTGACCTAAACGACCCCACAAAAATAATTGCCCGATTAGAAGACCCATTATTATCAGCAAATGAGGAGGAGCGCGAAGGGTATGTTCCCAATGTTATATACTCATGCGGAGGAATGATTTTTAATGATACACTAATTATTCCTTACGCCATGTCCGATTCAGCATCACGACTGGCTGTTGTGAAAGTTAATACTCTGTTTAAAAAGATGAAATTTACGGCTGAGTAGAAGTATTTAAGGTTTTATAATGAATACTGTGGTTAATTATATTTTCAGATTTTTTCATAAGGAGTATTTCCGAATAATAAAATTAACTGTTTTCAACATTTACTTATCCTTATTTTAGGTCGCAGTAATATGGTATTACCCCTAACTTTTTGACACTTAGTAGAAAGGTAGGGGTGAAATATCGTTCTTAAAGCTTACTGCAGTTTTATTTTTCCTCAGAGTCTAACTTATCTGTTTGGGTTAGAATTAACCGCAACGAGGTATCTTTGGTTACGTAAGCCCAAGCCCAGTTAATGAAGATAATTAGCTTATTGCGTACACTTAAAATGAGCATTAAGTGTAGCGACATCCAAACAAGCCAGGCAAAATACCCTTTGAATCGAAAAAACGGAAGGTCGACTACCGCTTTGTTGCGGCCTATGGTTGCCATCGAGCCAAGGTCTTTGTATTCATAGTCAACGGTTTTTTTACTAAGGGCTATTCGTTTTAGGTTTTTTGCTAAGTTTTTAGCCTGATTAATTGCCACGTTGGCAACCTGTGGGTGCCCTTTGGGGTATTTTTGGGTTTCCATATAGGAAATATCGCCTACAGCAAAAATGTTTTTACTTCCTGTCACTCTATTTACTCTATCTACAGTCATTCTGTTTCCTCGAGAATAAACGCTTGCTGGTAAACCTTCTATTTGGTTAGGCATAACGCCAGCCGCCCAAATAACTGTTTTAGTCTTTATGCTCTTTCCGTTGCTTAACAAAAGGGTAGCACCATCATAATCGGTTACAAAGGTTTCTGTAAGCAACTCAACACCCATTTTTTGCAGATATCTTTTCGAGGTGTTTTGGGCATTTTCGCTCATATTACCAAGCATATTTTTTGTGCCCTCAACTAGGGTGATATTAAACCTCGAGAAATCAATCCGAGGGTAATCTTTTGGTAAAATGTTTCTCTTAATTTCGGCAAAGGCACCCGCCATTTCTACTCCAGTTGGGCCACCACCAACAATTACAAGATTAAGCAAATCCTTCTTATCCACCCCATTGGATGAGGCAATATGTTCGAATGTTAGTAAAATATGATTGCGAATTTTTATGGCATCGTAAGTTGTTTTTAGGGTAAATGAGTGGTTGCCAATATTTTGATTGCCAAAAAAATTTGTTTTGCATCCAATGGCAATTACCAAATAATCGTACTCAAAATTGCCTATGGTTGTGCTTATCCTGTTTTGCTCAGGGTGCACGTGAGTTAGTTCGGCCATTCTGATTAAAACGTTGCTTTTATTTTTAAGAATATGGCGGAAGGGGAAGGAGATACTCGAAGGTTCAATTTGCGAAGTGGCAACCTGATAGAATAATGGCTGAAATTGATGATGGTTAATCTTGTCAATTAACAGTACATCAAATAGATGTTTGTCCAGTTTTCTTGCAAGCTGAATACCCGCAAAACCGCCACCCACAATTATTACTTTTCTTTTTGAGTTAATTCTTTCCATAACTAGCAATCCTTCTTACAGAAAAAAACCTATCGGTCAATTTCCTAACAACACATCCCTAAGCACTAAAGCATGGTTAACCATTGGGTTTCTTGCTGCGTACAGTAGGCTAAGTGGCTCGTTTTTTGCAATTGCTCGCAGCTCGTTCAGCTGAGGCTCCTTATGCTTTAGCTCGTCGCGATACATTAGTGCAAACTCTTCAAAACGTTCCTCCTTGTGGCCGAACCATTTCCTTATCTCAGTAGAAGGGGCAACCTCCTTATTCCACTCATCGAGGTTTGCCGCCTTTTTTGAAACACCACGTGGCCAAAGCCTATCGACCAAAACACGATAGCCATCATCCTCGGCCTGCTCGTCGTAAATTCGCTTTATCCTTATGGTTTGCATTTCACTATTATTTTATTCGCCCATCTCGTCCAGAGCGATAATTGAATGGGCATAAGCCCCTCCTGCACGCATTTCGGTTGCTACCCAAATTGCTTCCATTATTTCTTGCTGACTTGCACCCTTTCGCATTGCTTGCTTGGTGTGCGATTTAATGCAGTAGGGGCATTGGGTTACGTGAGCCACTGCCACGGCAATTAGCTGTTTTGTTTTAACGGGAAGGGCGCCTTCGGCAAAAACAGTTTTGCTGAAATTATTCCATGCCTCCATCGTTTCTGGCGCTAGCGCTGTCCTTTTATCGGCAAGGTCCTTAGTTGCCTTGGGGAATAAGTCTTTATTTTCCATAGCTATGTTCTTTTAGTATTTAAAATCCTTCTTTTACAATTAAGTTTTTATGTACGTTAAGGTTATTTAATTGTTTTTCAACAATATCCATCATTACAGGGGGGCCGCACACATAAAAATGTTTGTTTAAATCAGTTACTGTCTGTTTTAAAAAATCTTCGGTAATAAAACCGTGTGCATACTTGTCAATCTTTTCATCGGATAAAATGTTGATAAAGTTATTACCCAACATCTTTTGAAACTCAGCTTCGTGAATGATATCAGATTTTGCCTTATTGGCAAAAATAAGCTTGTTACCCCCTATTTTATTTATGGATTGAAGGTGCCTGAAGATTGAAATAAATGGTGTAATGCCCGCACCTCCAGCAATAAAAACGCCTTCGCCTTTGTAACCTATTGTTCCCCATGGGTCATCAATAATTAGCTCATCGCCTGCGTTTAACTTTAGCAATTCGTTGGTAACCCCCTTGTGTTGAGGGTATGTTTTAATGGTAAATTCGAGATGGTTTTCGTGGGGGAGAGAGGTAAACGTGAAGGGTCTCTTTTTTTGCACCCAATCGGGTTTATTTATAGCCAGCTCGGTTGCTTGGCCAGGCTCAAATTTGTAATTGGCTGGTTTTTCAGTCTCAATCCTGAGCACATCGTGAGTAACCTTAGCTACTGCTTTTACTTTTATAATTTGGATTCCCATAATTGTAGGTTTTAGACAGGTTAAGTTTATATTTAATTCTGAAAACTATTCGTTGTTTGTTAATGATTTGTTTGTCAGCTAGTTCTACTCATTGACTTTTGTTAAGGTTTATAGCTACCAGGTACCGAACGGAAACTAATGGCCAGCCTGTTCCATCCGTTAATTGCAACAATTGCCATTGTAAGTGTTATTAGTTCCGTTTCGTTAAAGTGTTCACGGGTAGCTTCGTATAATGAATCTGGTACTTCATTCTCTGAAATTAGGGTTAAGGCTTCGGTCCACGCCAATGCTGCTCGCTCGCGTTGGGTGTAATAAGATGTTTCTCGCCAGGCGCTTAAACCATACAGCCGTTGCTCCGTTTCGCCCGCTTTGTGTGCGTCTTTGGTGTGCATATCAATACAGTAGGCGCAACCGTTTAACTGCGAAGCTCTGGTTTTTACCAGCTCGTATAGGGTACGTTCCAAACCTGAGTTTGCCACGTATTTCTCAATCTCTAGCAAACCCATTATTGCATCGGGAGATGTTTTGGAGTAGTTTAGTCTTGCTTTCATAATTTTATGTTTTAACCTAAACAATCAAATTAGTCGTCCATTCTTTTCTTTGCTTCAATGCTCCACAACAATTCATCAATAAAAATATTTGCCCTTTTATTCGTATCCTCTGGGTTTGTTGGCTGCCCATTCTCATTAAATAAGTCCATAACCTTTGGCACAGGAAACATAGCGGGAACAGTCCACGCCCCTATTTTCCATAGCGAGAACTGTAACGAGGTGATTACCTGTGTGCCCCCAAACATACCATCAGAAATGGTTGAAATTGCAACGGGCTTACGGCGCCATTCGGGGCGTAAAAGGTCAATAACATTTTTTAAACTTGCAGGGTAGCCTCCGTTGTATTCGGGGGTAACTATAATAACACCGTCGGCGCTCTTTATCTTCTCAGAAAACACGATTGCTTTTTTCAATGGCCATTTCTGACGGCTAAGGCGCTCTTCGAACAGTGGGAAATTATATTCCTTTAAATCGAGGATGTTGCACGAAGCGAGCTTGTTTAGCTCCAAATAGTTTTTAAAGTACATTGCAACCCGATGACTTGTTCTTCCATCTCTAACACTAGCTGATATTATTTCAATGTGTGGCATATTTTTGATTGTTTTCATTTAATGGTTTTACAATGATGAGTTGCAATCATCCTGATTTTTGATGCTTATTACAAGCATTTTTGTTTGTAACTAAATGCTTTGGAGCATTTTATTGGTTACGGAGTCCTGATATTGGCGATTATAGATATAGGTGGGTTTGTTTGTTTCCATTATTTTAATATTGAAGTTTTTAGCCCGCTCAAATAGGTCTGCGTCATTCCCAATGGGTAATTCACTGAATCCGTTTAACGAAATCAAACTTTGCCTTTCTATAAAGAAGGTGCCACCAATTACGCACTCGTTTAGGTGTATTTTTTTTGTGTGGTCAAACCTATCTGGTACGTACTGATTTCCTATTATTTCAGCGCCCCCATGTAATAGTTTGACCGTGGGATTATTCAGCAAAATCAATTTCCTGGATTTAAGGTGATTGGTACTATACTCATCATCAGAATCCAGAAAAGTTATGTACTTGCCTTTTGCTAAACTTATTCCCTTGTTTTTTGATTGTACTCCGCCACTATGACTTTTTCGTACATATCGTATTTTGGTGTAATCTCTGATATACAGAGGGATTTGTTCATAGGTGCCGTCGGTGCTTCCATCGTCTACAATAATGGCCTCCCAATCGGTTTCGGTTTGTAAGATGAGAGAATTTATTGCACTTTTTACAAGATTTACCCTATTGTACGTTGTAATAACAATAGAGAAAAACGGTGAAGACAAGTTTATGTCGGAATCGTCCATTGATAAAGATATTAGGGAGAATTTATGTTTAATCAAATGGTCAGTTGTGTTTATTTATAAAAAAAACCTGAGAGTTTTTAATGATATCCCCAGGATATAATGAGAAGTGGAAAGTTGATTAGATCTCTTCTCCTTATCGGAAGTTTGCTGGTGCAATAAAACGGTGTTTTGCACCAGCATTTTCCGAATAATCAGCACTTACTCTACTTAACAAGCTGTGCGTCGGCTAGTATTTTAGCCGTTCCGCCTGCATACAGCCTTGAAACAGGGCATTTCTCCTTGGTAATGGCTGCTAGTTTTTTTAGCTTGCCTTCATCAAGACCACTGCATTTCACCTTACATTCCAACTTAATTTCTGTAATGTGGGGGCCTGAGTCGTCTTTTGCAATGGTTACCTTGGCCACTGTGTCGATGCTCTCAGGGTTTAACCCTTCTTCGGTTAGTAGCAACGAAAGGTACATAGAGTAGCACCCAGCGTGCGCCGCACCCACAAGTTCTTCAGGATTAGTGCCTCCGGCACTCTCAAAGCGTGAGGCAAAGGTGTAAGAGCCTTCAAAACCGGTAAATTTCATAGTTCCTTTACCGTCATTAATTTTTCCTTTCCATTGTGCTTGTGCATTCGATGTTTTCATGTTGTTAGTTTTAGTGGTTTGTTAGTACGATGAATTCAATTTTTGTGACGTTGAGCTTATTCGTACTTAATCACTTCAACAGGGCAACCTTCAGCTGCCTCTTTAATGCCATCTTCAAAATCACTGTAGTTAACTCCTTCAATAACGACAGCTATATCTTCCATTTTGAAAACTTCGGGGCTTACTTCTTCGCATAGCCCACAGGATATACATCCTTCTTCGATCCATACTTTTTTTACTGCCATTGTAACTGTTTTTTAGTTAAAACTGTTTGTACTCGGGTTAGCGTCGCTTCGTTATTACCAATTTTTTGCGCAAGCGACTGTATTGTTTGTTCGTTTACGAATTTGTAAAAATCATCTCTTATCTTTGAATAACCCTCATGCATTGGGCAGGGGTCGCCTGCATTGCACTGGTTTAGTCCGAAACCACATTTTAAGAAAAATTCGGTGCCTTCAACTGTTTCTATCACTTCAAAAAGTGTGAGCGGAATGGTTAAGTCATCGAAAAAATACCCGCCTCCTCTTCCTTTCAGAGATGATATAATTCCAGCACGGGTTAAACTTTGCAAAACTTTGCCCGTAAATTGCTCGGGAGAGTCAATCATTTTTGATACTTCTCTGAACCCAGGCCTTTTCCCCTCGTTGTTCTGGATGTAAATATACACCAGTGCCCTTAGGGCATATTCGGTTGTTTTTGTTAACATATCATATTGATATTAATATGAAACTGTTGTTTAACCTTATAACAAACCTTATATAAAGATGTTCAAGTCTTTCTGTTCTTTTTTGATGAAGACTTTGTAAATGAATTTGTGTTACCAGATATATGCATCATTTGTCTGATTATGGACAGCTACATTGGGAGAGGCAACAATTTCACACAGAATGATGTTTCTACCAAATAGTTTTGTTTTAATTGATTACGATATTTATATAATAATTAGTTCGATGAGCAGATTTAAATTTTTAAGGCTTGTTTTTGTTGTTTGGGTCGGGTTTGTATTTATTAATCCTGCTTTAGCCCAAAAAAAAGAGACTGTAAAACGGTTTGCAAATAAAACTGATATAGCAAAGGCTCAGCATTACGAAAATGTTGTGGATAGTTACTTACGTTGTCTTAATGAGAAAAACTTAGAGGGAATACTCTCTCTTTATGCTGATAGTGCCACCGTTGAAGATCCGGTAGGTAGCAATGTAATAAAAGGTAAAGCGGCATTGCGAAAGTTTTATGCTGGTGCTGTAACTATTGACCTATTGTTAATTCGTACTGGACCAGTAAGAGTGGCTGGGATGGAAGCTGCTTTTCCCTTTCAACTTCGAATGGATGTGAGTGGTGCACCTATGAAGACAGATATAATTGACCTGTTCCACTTTAACGATGATGGTAAAATTATTTCTATGCGTGCCTTTTGGGGACCAACCAATCGGAAACCTGCAACAGAGTAAAGTGGGGTGCATGAAGCCTTAGCTATGAACCAGTTAAAATAGAGGTAATTATTGCCTGTTTGCTATTGGTTGTAGGTGTATCGTTAGCTACAGATTATAGCAATGGATGGAGAAGGTTTGACGACCTTAATCTTATCAGTTGTTTCCGGTATACCCTCAGTATCATATTCCGTTGGATGTTACCAATGCTCATAATTTAAAGTGCTATTTAACGATTGCAGCGGGTGAGGATAATAAAGTTGACCCTTTGGCTAATTTAAGAGAGCAAGCAAAAACAGTTGTTTGAATAAACAGTTGCGGCATGTTTTTTGTTTGAATAAAATCTTCAAACTAAAAAAATAAACCTATTATGAAAAACATTATTATTCTAGCCCTAGTTGGCTTATTTGCAATCCCTACTTTTTCTCAGGAGTCAAAGGTTTCTGAGGAGAAAAATGTTTTTAAAGTCAATACGCTAAGTCTAATTGTTGGAACTGGATCAGTGTTTTATGAAAGAAAATTTACTGAAAATGTATCAGGACAATTAGGTGTTGCTTATTTAAACTTTGGTACAAAAGACACAAGATTTTCTGGTTTAATTTTAACACCCGAAGTGCGATTTTATCCTAAAAAAGATGCAATTGATGGATTTTATTTAGCACCCTATGTACGTTATCAAAACTTTGGGCTAAAAAATGATGACGATAAGGCAACTTATTCTAATATTGGTGGTGGTTTTGCTGTTGGTCGTCAGTGGATTACCGGGTCAGGCTTTACCATGGATCTTTTCTTTGGCGGACATTATGGCTCTGGTAAGATTGATGTAGATCCTGGTGATGAGGATTCATTTAGCACAGAAATTTTTGATGGCTTTGGTACCCGTGTGGGCTTTGCAATAGGTTTTGCCTTTTAGTAGAATTTAGCGATACAGATAGAATAGAATAGTAAAGGCTGGCATTTGCCAGCCTTTATTCTTTATTCTCAAAATAGTTTTTGTCAAAGGCAATGGTTTTAGAGTATTGCAGTGTTGTGCTCTTTTTTGTATACAGAGTTTGCTTAAAGTATGTAGTGTTGAGAATGGCGAGGGATTCAATACTATGCAAACTGTATTTTGATATTAATTGGGGCAATAGTGATGTACTCAGGTCAAATTTTGGTTGTCGCACAAGCCGAGCGTAAGGTATTCTCGTTAACGTATGAGATGGGGCTGAATTACCTGCTGCCATATTTTGTATCCCTTTGCGTTCATGTGGAGCATATCATCAAGGAAAATGGTTGAGTCGGGCAATTGGGAATTATTGAGCATTTCATTCCAAACGCTAATATAGCTGGTGTTGGGTTTCGATTCCAGCAACTCTTTAATAGCTTCGTTGCCTGACATAAATTTTTTGGCTAGGTGCCATCGTGATGGGCTTGGTTTCATAGAAACGTATGAGACTTTTACCCCGGGTAGGTTGATTTTGATTAGACGGTAAAGTTCCTCAAAACGTTGAATTACAAGTTTAACAGAAATGGTGTCACTAGATGCAAAATCATTCTCGCCACAATAAATTACTATTTGTTTGGGGTTGTAGGGCAGAACCACATCCTCAAAGTAACTAATCTGATCCTCAAGGGTAGATCCACCAAAAGCCCTGTTGATAATGGTGTGTTCTGGAAATTGCTCCTGAACATCGTACCACATAGTAAAGGAGGAACTGCCAATGAAGAGCGTGGCGTTTTGGGGAGGAGAGGTTTCCTTATCAATCTCCTTGAAACGATTAATATCGTTGATAAAAGGCTGACCGAGCCCTGCAATAGTAATCAGGGAAAGTAAGAGTATGGCATAAATTTTTTTAATCATATTGAAACGAGTTTTTAGTTGTAAACTAATGGACTGATTTAAGCATACATCAATTGTTAAATGCTTATTGCTATCTCATTTGAACTTCTATTTAGCTGATTTACAAAAACATCTTTAGAGATAGTTGCCCCGCCTTGCCTATACTGGTTATCCTCTATTTCGAACTTGATATTTTTGCCGTTAATTAATATTGAACTTGGTCCATACCCGTTTCCTTTTACGTTGTAGGTTAGCTTTAAATTTTTGCCAAGGAAGTTTATTTGGGCTGTAAAGTCATCAAACGATTTTGGCATTACCGGGTCAATAACTATACTATCTAATTCAACTCGTAAACCAAGCAGTCTCGAAATAATAAGTCCAATATAAATTCCTGGGCCACTGGAGTAAACCCGCCAACCTCCTTTAACGGTAAGATTGCCTTTTTTTAGCTCACTGTATCGTTCATCGGCATCGTATCGGCTTTTGAAAACCACATCGGAGCTGCTGTAGTAGCAATTCGATTGCCTAGCATCGCCGCAGGGAACGATAGTATTATAGTCAACGGGAATTGCCTGTCGGAGTGCTTTAACAAATGCCTCGGCTTTCCCCATAATGGCAAGCGATTCGGCATAGCGAATGTGCTCGTGCACATACATTAATCCTATTTCGCGACCAAAAAAAGTGCTAGTCTCAGCCCTCTGAAAGATTTCCGGGACTCCACCCTTGTATTTAATAGGACGATCCATTAGCCGAACCCCATCGGGTCCTTTCAGGTGTTTTTCCACCAAATCTTGATGAGCATTTGCCTGCTCCTTGTTGAATATGCCACTAATAATACCACGGTTCATTGGTAAAACGCTGTAGCTAATGTTGGTTTTTTTATCGCTTGGATGCAAAAGTACGCTTATGGAACCTCCACTCTCTACTATGCCGTACCCAGCTACCACACCATTTTTAATTAGATGCTTATTGAAATCGGATTTTATTCTGTTGCAGATATCCTTTAAATCTTTAGCCTTTTCTGCTTTTTTAGTTAACGCATAAACTTGTTGAACTTGCATAAATGCTTGATAGTTCATCTCCACTGTCCAACTCGAAATCATTTTATGTGCCAACTCCTCGTTAACAGGCTGAAGCGAATCGTTCCAATCGCCTCCACCAAATGGGACTAATGCTGTTCCGGGTATAAACGATTCAACAACCATTTTAATTAACCTGTCAACGTGTTCAGCAAGGGGAGTTTTTTCTGAGGATGATTTATTCTCCTTGGAGAAGTAGGGAAGTTTCTCGTTTAGAATATCAAAATCGCCTGAAGTTTTAATATAGCTGCAAAGCCCTAGTAAACACCAATAGGCAATATCGCCGTGGGCTTCATTTGCTCGAATATTGGTGTAACTATCGAACATCCACCACTGTGGCCAACCTCCGTCGGGGTTCTGATTTGAAAAGATGATTTTCAGTATTTCCTTGGTTTCGGCATATTTACCCAGATTTAGGAGAAGATCGATGGGACCTTGTGAAACATCACGAGTGCCCCAGGCTGCGCCGCCAAACTGTTCAAGTCCGTAGGGTGTTAGGTAGTGGATAAGCGCATTTAGCCCAAACCAGGGAATAATTTCTCGAATGGCTGCCACGTCATCTTGCTTGCCTTGTAAATCGAGGTTTAGGCTAAGGTTTTTCCATAGTAAAAGTGACTCTTTACAATCGGATTGCCACTGTTTATCGGGATTGCTAATTGCGGTAAGATTAGCAGGTGCACACACCTCGCCAACAAAACTCATACAAAATTCGGAGGTTTTTTTAACCTCGAGGGTGAAGAGCCCATTTTGCTCATTATCGTTATGGGGCTTAAAATTGGCTTTTTTGCTTTGGACGGCAACTCTGAATTGGGCATTGGGGAACTTTTCGGCAATCACACTATCAGCCATTGGCTTTGCAATAAATTCACTTGATGAAGAGCTCGGTTTAATATGCCAGTCGTTTAACTCATCGAAATGGTGGGTAATAAGTATGTCCGTTTCAACCCCGTTAAGCACCCTAAAATCCATATTAACCTGCGGTGATGTTGGTGATGTCCACGTGCGAATCTGAAAAATATGGTCGCCAGATTTATATATCCAACGGCAATGGTTAAGCCCCATTTCAAATGCTGATGGCACTCCAAGTAGATAGTATTGACCTTCTATATATACAAAAATACGCTGCCCCGTTTCGGTTGCCGTGTTAAACTGGCTGGAGCACACCGACAGGAAGACGTTGAAATTGGTGTTTCCCTGGGTTAAGTGCGAATTGAAAACACCGTATGCAAAGGCATTGGTTGACATTATGCTCTCGCTGGGCGTTAGGCTTAGGTTTGCCTGCATAATGTGACCGTGCGGGCGGTCGACCAACACTTCCTTTTTGCGCAATACAATATGATTATTGTTGCTAAAGAAGGAGAGTAGGTTGTTATTGGATTTTTCTGGGTGACGCCGTTCTGTGCCAAAGAATTGAACTATTTCCTTATCGTTTAAATCATCCACGGGTAAAAATTTGGATGCATTGAAAAGATTTTTTGTAGGACTTATCCAGTTCTGGTTTGGATTAATTTTGGGTTGATTGCCTTCAAACTCAGAAAAGATTTGGGGAAGGGTTTTTAAATCGTCTGTTGAGGTTGCCTCGGTGTGATTTGGCGTGTAGCTGGCAATAAAACTACTTTGATGTTTGCATCCCGAACCTAATCTGAAGGGTTTTTGCTGAATGGCAACTATCGATGATTCTCCTGCATACTCTCCGCCAAGCTTATTGACCAGCAACCCTTCAGGGATATCAGTTTCACGAAATGTTTTTCCGTAGAATTGCATTCCATCGGTGCTGGCACTTTTTGCCCCGTTGGGGCAAGCAATAATAAGCCAGGGATGAGCATTGGACTCTTTCAGGTTTTGGCGGCAAACAACAACCGGGCCGTAGTTATTGTGATTAAGAGTAAGCCTTTCAATGTACTGACTAATATAGTATTCGTTTACCAAGTCGTTACTCAGGGTCTTTAGTCCAACATCTTGAACATAAATTAGGTCGAGTTCAACCTCCTCATCGGAATTATTGAGTATCTCAATGCTCCATTGCCAGCTAAAACTTGTTGGCGACAGATTTAATGTACAGGTATATTGAAGTCCGGACCATTCACCCTTTGCAAAATACTTATCGTCTTTTATTATAAACTTACTATTGCTTTGAGGACCCGTAAGCGCTGTAAAATCGATTGTTGAAGATTTTTTTCTTAGGTAGATATTTGCACCAAATTGTGAGAATACCGAAGCAGCTTTGGCGCTAATCCTAATGGGGGCAGCCTCAACACTTCTAATTAGTCCACTGTTTAAAAAATTTATGGATAACCCTATGGAATTCTGAATATTCATTTACCCAATTTTAAGCGTTAACGTTAATTCTTGATTGTGAATATGGTTGTAATTCACAGTAAGTCGGCTAGAAGCGTAGTGAAGCGAAACGCTCACATCATCAATTAATACTGATTTTATTTGAGAAATATTATCTCCTTCAAACACCATTTCCCCTTTAAGGTCGCGATCGCCCTGTAAGGTTAGTTTTACCTGATTCTTGGCTACATCAACTTCAAGTATATCGGAAGTGGAGTGAAGAATACTAATCCCCTTTACAAGGTTCATACAAATAGGACTTAAAACAGCATAAAGCGCTGGCCACAGCATTTCATCTCCAGAGATAGGAATAGAGATTAAATCACCCGTTGTAGGATGCGTATAGTGAACCTTACCTAGCTGCTCCTGGTTGAAGTAGTTGCCAATAAAAAGGATGGCTTTTTTATCATCGGTAAATCTTTGTCTGATGGCAATATTGTTGTTACTGGTTGTTGTTTGCCTCAGCTTACCGCCAAGCCTGTTCAGTATTGCTTCGTAAACTGGTTTGTGCCCTTCGGTGTCGAAACCCAGCCAAGTGCCGATGTGTAAAACTTTGCCTTTGCCCAATCTTTTCTCAAAGCCACAGGCTGTGCCCTTTAGGGTTCGTGCAATTATTTCTGCATCGGCAAGCGAGTCATCAGAATAAGCCATCTGTGGATTTGCACATTTAACATCGCTAAAGCCAAGGATATCTATTAGCGGAGAATCAATAATTTCGTGACCAGTGGGAGTAATTTGTAGTGCATTTCTGATAATATTGCAGGGATTTTGATTCATTTCCCTATACGGAAGGTTAGGAAACAGAACAGTATTTCCGCCTAACTTTACATAATCAACAACCGTTTGTTGCTCATTCGCATTCATCTCATCGGTGCTAAAAACCCAAACTTGTTTGTATTTACCTAATTCCTTGCCATTGGTTTGGGTTAAATCGGCCATATCGTAATCGATATTTAACAGCTGAAGCACTTTAATTAGCCCATCGAAATATGCTGGTCGGCGAATGGTTGCAGGCACAAATTGCAGATTGCTAGCACCCTCCTCGGGTCTTTCCAACTCGGTTGCGTAGTAAGGCGGGTAGAAAAGGACGCACACCTCAGCTTTTCGCTGGGCGTTGAGGATAAGACTCTCGGTAGTGTTGAGGATTTTACTCATCTTTTTAACCAAGGGGAAAGCGCTAGTGCGCTCACCATCGGCTGTTAAAGGGGTAAACCAGTAAAATGTATCGCCAGAGTAGCCCTTGCGAGTTGGGTTTTTACCCTGCGAAAACATATAGTAGTTCCATCCCGTTAGTCCGTTTGCGATGCTGGCTTTGTAGAATAGTTCCATCTCTTTAGGATTTGGAACTACGTGGTACTCACGTGAACCACTTTGAAACTCGGCGGCAAAAAGAGGCTTCTTACCCTGCATTGCACGGGTGATGTCGTTAATTGCTCTATCATCGTGCATATTTCGGTACGAAACAAACTCGGGGATATGATCAATGCCAAAAATTATGTCGCTCTTTTCACCGTAAAGGTCTTCATACATAGTTATGTTAAGCGGAAAATCGAAACCGTGCCCATAAATCCATCCAGGGAGATTGTGATACAATGGAACGGTAACGCCCCTTTCCCTAACCATTTCGAAAAGCATACGCAGGTAGTCGCCATAGTAAGTGCGCCAGAAACAGTGCCATTCGTAGTCGCGACTCCTGTCCCCACTCGATTGGTAGGGAGTATGCCCATCGGGCGGAAGTTCCAAGTCGGTAAAGTTATTGTAGTTCTGGGCCCAAAGCTTGTTGATTTCTTGAATTGACTTGTACTTGGATTTTAGGTAGGATATAAACCGTTCTTTAACCCCATAGCCATAATCTGCCTGATGTGCCAACCACGAGAAAACACCTATCTCATTGCATAGTTGCATCATAATTATGGAGCCGCCCTCAGAGAGTTGGTGACCACTTATCAATGGCATAATGTTATCAAACCATAGTCCAACCTTTTCTAGATAGATAGGGCTGAAAAGATTTACCCCATCGCTCATTACCTTTTCGTCCTTGCTGTTGCGCATCTTTACCTTGTCCTCGTACTTTTCCACAAACCAATTGGGTAGGCCGGCACCCCGAAACTCGGCAAGGATAAAAGGACCAGGTTTTACTATGCATTTCAATCCGTGGTTTTGGCATAGCTGTAGCCAGCCGTTCAAATCTTTTTCGGGGCAAGTTTTTCCGTCGAAATCAAATTCTCCCTCATTGGCTTCATGCCAAGCCCAGGGAACGTATGCGCTAATGGTATTTAGGCCAGCCTCCTTTGCAGCAACTATATGCTTTTCCCAAAGTTCTCGTTTAATTCTGAAGTAGTGAATCTCTCCAGAGTTAAGAAATACCTTACGGTTGTTGAGGTAGAAATAATCTTCTTGTACGGTAAATGACATATATTTTTATTTTAACTTTTGTTGTCGCGCTCCAAATTTCTTTGTTTGAGTAACTCCTTAACCTTCTGCGATCGTTTTTCGTTAAGGGTGTACCTCAGAATAAAAACAAGAGAAAAGAGACAGAGCAGTAAGGGCAATCCAATTTCCACAATACGCATCATCAGTAGAGTATAGGGCGTTTGTTTTTTAAGGGTTTCAATTTTGATTTCAATTTCGCTAAGATGCTGATCGACATCAGGCAAAGATTCGGATGCATTAATGTTGGCGAGTTTGCTATTAACCCAATCAATGTTGGCGATTAGCTCATCGTAGTGCTCTTTGCTATTTTTAGTTTCAAGTGATCTGGTTTGCAAATGCATAAGTAATTCGAAAGCATACACCTTGGCCTTTACTAGTTTTGTTTGAAGTGCTAAGGTGAGGATGTTTTTATCCAAGTCGTTTACCTGCAAAGAATCGGCGTTTAATTTTAGGCTAGACAAATTGAGATTTAGCCTTTCTAAATCCTTTACTGTAGCTTCTGTAGTTACCATTGCGTTGGCCAAAATGGTTCTCTTTTCTCCATTTAACTGGGAAAGGTTTTTTGTTTCAAGTTTTTCCCATTTCACCGACTCTTTTTTGAGGTAAGCCAGATAACCTTTTGACTCCTCAAGTGCATCGGAATGCTGCGAGCTAATCCATTTATAGGTGTCGCTATTATTATAACTTAAGGAGCTCTCGTTTTGCCAGGATTGAACCTTGCTGCGCATCTCCTTAATACTTCCTTGGATATCGTCAACCTTAGTAACCTGTACTTGATCAAACATAGTGAAAACAATGAGTGCTCCCGCAACAAAACTTGCAAGTGCGGTTCCCATTTTTATGAACCACCAGAATACCGAATAAAAGCTCCCCTCGGTTCGATAACCCGTTTTTAAATCATCCTCATCGCAAATATCACCAACCATTGAAGAGCCAAGAGTGAAGAAGAAAAGCATACCCGCCGAAAGCAAAATTGTTGGGATAATAATTAGATAGGGATACGATGGGTTGTAGCACACAATTTTTGAGAGCTGTGCCAACGACATGAGGATTATGGCAAGAACCAGGGTGTTTCTTTTTCCCAGTTTTGGACTTATCCAGTTAAGAGGAAAGACTGCCAATAATCCCGTAATTGCCCAAACGGTTCCGTTAATCCCAAGCAGGTAGGCTCCTGCCACTTTATCGCCACCAAATACATAGAATATAGGAATATATGACCCCAACAGGTTTACAAAGTTGAAACCCATTGCCAGTGTAAAAATGGTTAATGTTAGCAGGATAAAATTCTTATTGCTGGCCGTGTTTTTCATATCCTTCCAAAAGGGGGTCTTTTCTTGTTTCGAAACCCTTACAAAGCCAGGTTCGCGAAGTTTGTATGTCCACCAAAAGGAGAGTGGGATAATAATGGCAGCAACCATAATTGAAACGTAACGCATCCCATCAGCTTCATTGCCTCCTGGCCCCTTAAAAAGTTCCATGCTGGCAAGGGCAAAAAGCCAGGGTGTGCTCATGGCAAAGAGGTTACCTACAAAACTTTTTGCGCTAAAAAGCCTTGTTCGCTCGTGCGAGTCAGTGGTCATTTCCATTCCCAATGCACCATGAGGAATCTCGAATATGGTGCAAGCGGTATAAAAAAGGAGCAGCATAAAAAGGATATACGACAGTTGAAACCATTGAAAGCCAGCGTCGGAAGGGAACCATAGTCGCACCATATCTCCCTTCGGAATCCACCACATAGCCACAAAGAATACAGCAACAAGGATACCGCCAATTAGCAAGAAAGGGCGTCGGCGCCCCCATCGAGTTCGAGTATTGTCGGAGATATGACCAATTATAGGGTCGGAAACGGCATCCCATAAGCGTGGGATTATCAGAATGACTCCAAGCCAAAAGGCGTTTAAGCCTAGGCTTATGTTGCCCATTAACCCAATAAGTATACCTGCCACATTAAAAAGTGCAATGGGAATAATTCCCCCTGCTCCGTAGGCAGCGAGCTGTGAGAAACCAATTCTATCCTCTTTACTTGTTTTGTGCTTTACTATTGTTTCTTGTTCGCTCATAATGGGTTAGCTAAAATTAGTTAGTAGAATATTTCCACATTTGCCGGGAATACTTTCACAATAATCTCCTTCTCGCTAAATTGCTTACTTTCAATTCCGTTGATGGTTACCCTCGAAGGTAGTTTTAAACCATTAAAGTTTTTAATGCTAATCCCGTTTTCGGGTAAATTTACATCACCATAAATATTAAAACTGTACCTATTTTTCTCCTTTTTAACTGAGTATGAAATATCGCCGTAATATGTTGGCAGTTTTTCTATTGACATTCCTGAGGGTACATCAATCCAGTCCTGATAAAGAGCAGCTGCCAATACTAGGGTTTGGTTATACTCATTTTCGTAGACAAACATTGATCGTATGGCATTTATAAAATCGCTACCAACCCAAGTATGGGGCATATCGCCAATAAAGCGGGGCGTTCTATAATCGTTCCAAACCACCTCTGCCCAATGGTTCCAGCCTTGTGGCCTTCGGTCAGCAAGGAAATACTCAATTAGTTCGTGCGCCCTTTGAGGTTGATCAAGAAAGATAAATGACCCGATTGCACGAACCTCGTAGGGTGTGTAGTTCACCCACTCCTTTTTCCCATCCCTTCTGTTCTTAAAAAACTCGTAATACTGATTAAATGTGTTGTAAACCTGAGGTTTTGGAAGATTATTGGACTCGTTACAGGGGGTAAGGGCGATGGTGGTTGATGTGGCATCAAAGTCGCCAAGTTCAACGCAACCAGGAATATAATCTATTCCTCTCGTTTTCATTGCAAGTTGCAATGAGTTGTATAGGTTCACCCTGAAGCTATCGCGTACCATTGATATTCTGTTGTATGCCTCGTTTTCGCCAAGAATTTTCTGAATCTCAGCAGCATCTTTCAACCCTTTCATAATAAAAAAATTGTCCCAATAGGAATGCATAGGCTTTTCGGAGTAGCCCTCATGGCTAATTGATTCAGGTACTAGTCCGTAGTATGCTCGTATGCTGTCGTTACCATACTTGTAATGATCAGTTGATCGCTGCGCAATGAGCGATTCAATGTAACGAACAGCATTAAGCACATTCTCGTTTTTCGATTGTAAGAATGCCGTATCCTTAGTAAAATTGAAGTATTCGCGAATAAGGTATATTAGCTGCCCGTGGCTATCGTGCTCTGGAACTGGATCAGGTCCTCTGAAATCGACCACACAGGGCACTTTGCCGCTTTCAAACTGGTGGCTTGCATACCAATCGATAAAATCTTTTACCTCTTCCACAATGCCTGATTTAAGGAGAGCCGATGAGGTTAGCGAGCCATCACGTATCCAGCTGCGCTCGTATGAGCGAGAGCCGGGTTGGATACCCGCCTTATCTCTGTTTACTAGAATGTAGTAGAGGTTCGATTTGTAGGTATTTATAATGCTGTTGGCCGATTTGGGCAGGTTGAAACGGATATGGTTTACCTTCGTCTCCCAGAATTTATTGACCTCATCAAAACCCTTGGCCACTTGCTGGTTAGTTAGCTGGGCGCTTGTTGCTAAGTTCTTGTAAAAAGGAACTACAACAAAGAATTTGGCTGACCCATTTGGCTCCAAAGCAATAGAGTATTTTATTATACCGTTAGCCAATCCTTTTTTATCTGTTACGCTTTTTAATGGAGATAGAATACCGCTTTTAAGAAGATCGACAATGTTTCCATTATCAAAATCGCTGGCGTGGAATGATTCGTATTTTTTTAATGATATAATCTCTTTTTCATCCACCGAAATTATTCTTCCGGCTTCAATTTCGTTAATGGAGCTAATTTTGGATGCCCCGCCGGCCAAATTTAAGAACTGGTAGTAAGGATTAACCTGATAGGGGCGAACTAGTAGGTAAAATTCAAATTTCTTAACCCGATTTGAGCTGTTTTTAAAGAAGTAGCCTATGTTTAGCTTGGAGTTTACATTTGCTTCGTCGCTTGCCGAAATTCCGGTTGTAAAATGTATGTCCTCCACTTGCCATGAAACGGATGGGGTGAAATTTAGCTCGCCATTATCCTCTGGGAAACTCATAAATTGGGATGCTTCGACGTTATGCCAGTTGTACAGTGAGTCTGCAATCTTTATCATTGGTTCTATCGAGAACAAGTTCTTGTCCACCTCAACCATTCCATCCTCGTTAATCAGGGACTCCTTTACATCGTTGTTTACACCGGTTACTGTCCAGTACGATGCCTGCTGAGAAAAATAGCGTGGGAAGCTGCCGGGGGCAGAGTTTTTTGAACTGTAAATCAAGAAATCATTTAGCGTTAATGAATTTTTTATATCAAGAAATTTAATCTCGTCTACTCCAAATCCTTTAGGATTGTTGCCCTCGATAAATTCAATTTTCAGGTATTTTGCTTCTGCTTCGGGAAGCCTGATAAAGCTAATATTGCTCATATTTGACTCAACCGAGTATGCTTTTTCCCAATTCGCAGCATCGTTTGATAGAAAGATTTCGAAACTTTTAGCCTGATGGTTGTTAAACCAGTTTATCTGCAAGCCGCCAAATTCTCTGCGCATTGTAAAATCAAAAAGCAGACTTTGATCCGTTACTCCTTGGCTAAGCCAGAACGTTTCGCTATCACCATCTACTATGTTTTTGGTGCTGTGCTCTTTAACAAACGATGATGCGTTAATTAGTGGCAAGGGATATGATTCTGTTTCGGTTTTTAGGGGTTCAAACCTTAAATCGTCAATCCATACAGTACCTTTCCCTCCAACAAATGAGGCAACGGTGAACTCAATTCGATCTACACGCTTTAAATCTCTATTTTCAGTTGGACCCCAAGCAAAATCGATGTGCCTCTTTTTTATTCTGATTTTAGTCCACTCTTTAGGGAAATCGTAACTCCGATTATTTACCCACCAAACGTTATCGCCTGAACTATCAATAAATTTGATCTCAAAGTTATTTGCAGGCGATTCTGCCTTAATCCAGAATGTGAACTCGTAGTTTTCGGGCAGGTTTATTGCAAACCATTTTTGGATGCCGCCATAGCCTGTGCCCTTGGTAAAATTGTAATCGAGCTGGATAGCCTGCCCTTCAATTCCTTTGCCGTTCGTTAATGTTAAATCAACGGCATCGGAATTGATAAATTTCCATCCCTCGCTGGTCTCAAACCCATCGAGCTGAGTACTTTGAGCAATGGTAAATTTGATGGGTAAAAGCAATAAAACTAAAATTACAATTATCTTGAAACGAATACTACTCATCGCCTTAAAAAATTAAAGTATGAAATTTGGACTATTCCAAATGCTCATAACCAAGCCTGTTTAATCCTTTCTGGATAATTGGATCTTTCATTACGTAATCCCATACTAAACCCGTTCTGAAGTTCTCAATCATTATTAGCATTGGACCTTGAGCAATGCCAACAAAATCGTCGTTTACCCAGTTTGCGGTTTGGTTGAATGAATCGTAAAAACCATATTTTCCCCAAATTTTATCGCCGTTTACTTCAATAATCGATCTGATGGTTGGCAGTACAATTTCAGGAGCAAAAGGGATGGATGAAAGCGAAGCATAGGGCGCAATGGTACCATCGTCAAAGTAGTTATAATCGGGGCCGGTTGCTCCTCGACCTGCATAGCCCATAAAGTGTTTATCATCAAAATTATACTCTTCAGTAGGCCCGTCGCTGGCTGTTATTCCCCAGCAATGAGAGTTGTAACCAACCCAACCATAAGGATTTTCGATTGCGTATTGTTGCTGGGCGTAGGTGGCGCGCCGCGAGTTCTCGAAATAATCGATACCCTTCTCCTTCATAAATGAATCGGCAATTCCACGGAAATCGATAAATGCCTGAGAAAATTGATGCCCAAACAGTGGGGGGAATGCAGCATGTGCTAACCCTTCGTATGGGGTGCGCCATTTGTACGTTTTTAGCCAAGCCTTATAGCTTCTCTCAGCATTCTTCATATCAGAGCCAGCAGCTAGAATATAGAGGAATAATGCCTCGTTGTATCCTTCCCATCCCATATTATGCAGCCCCGTTTCTGGATACCAGCCCATTGAGATGGTGCGGGCAAATTTACCCTCATTGGGCATTTCCATAAAGTCCCAATCTATTCTGTTAAGCAGGAAAGTGGCGGTTTCGCGTATCTGTTTCTCAACCTCATTGTCGGAGTTGTAATAGTTACGCGCAAAAATTACTCCCATCATAAGCAAGCCAGTATCTACTGTTGAAAGTTCGCAGTCCCATTCGCGTGTGCCAGAGTTTAATCTGTGGAAATGGTAGTAAAATCCCTTATAACCTGCAGCTGCAGTATCGGCACTTTGCTCCGAGTTTTTGTAAAAGTTAAGCATATTAAGGGTTATTTGGGCAGCCTGTTCGCGGGTTATCCAATCCCTCTCAACCCCAACGGCAAAGCTTGGGATACCAAAGCCCGTTGCAGCAATGCTCGATGGTGCCCAGCTGGAGGCACGGTCCTTTACAATACCCCATTCTGCATGATGTTCATTTAGGAAGAAAAGGAAGGTTTTTTGCTGAATTGAATCGAGCAGAGCTACCTCCTGCGCTGTTAATGGATAATCAACTTTTCCTTTTGATTCAAAAACCAGCTGTTTAGGCTCATTGCAGGCTGCAATAACCAGAGTCATAAGAATTAAAAGCTTAGCGATTTTCATATTATTTTATTTTTGAGTTTTATCGGTGCATTGAACGTCTCTGGGGTATGGCGATATTCTTAATGAAATTAACATTCGGATTATTTTTCAATAAGTAAACCCTAGAGTTTCAAGCCCATTCTTTATATCATCATTAGCCATAAAGGTGTTCCATAAAAAACCAGTGCGATGATTTTCTACCATGCAAATAATTGGCCCTTGATCTATTGCAAGGTAAGAGTTGGCAAACCAGAGTGTAGTTGGATTAAAAGAATCCGTAAACCCGTATTCGCCCCATATTTTATCGCCCATTGTGTAGTAAAAAAAATGTAATGCCTGCATACTTTCATTTGGGGTGTATGGTAGCGACGAGAGAGCAGCTGTTGGCGAAATTACCCCCAGATCGTTGGTTGGAGAGCTGGCGCTATAACCGTTCTGAATGTCGCCTGCACTTAGTCCCCAACAATGAGACGAGTAGCCTTGATACCTTTTTGGATTAGCAATACAGTGTGCCCGATTGATTTGTGTGTGAGCCACGTTTTGAGCCCAATAGTTTGCGTACTGATCGCTTAAATTTCGAGGATCCAGACCTATGAAAGAGTAATGTGCAAAAAAGAGGGGACCGCCATAATCGAAACCAAGCGGTAATTGTATATTGTAAAATTCTTTGTTGTTAACCATTGGGTAAGCACCATTATGGGCCCAGCCATTGTGGTAAACATCTTTTGAGATTGGAAAAGTTGGTGATGATGCCGCTAGAACGTAAACAATTAAGGATTCGTTCCATCCCCTAATCTTGAGGTTTATATCCCATTCGTAATTTGGAGACCAGTGCCAGTATAGCACATCCTCCTGATTTTTTTTGAACCATGACCATTCCACCTCTTCCCAAAGTTTTTGGATGGAATTGCACATAACTTGCTCTGGCAGTGACCCGTTTTTAAAGTACTCTTTAACGGTGAGTAATCCTTGGAAAAGGAGAGCTGTTTCCACCAAATCGCCTCCATTATCGCGTGAACTAAAAGGTTGTACTTTACCTGTTGTGCCGTTTATCCAATGAGGGAAAGCGCCATGAAACCTATCCGTTTCGGGGTTTTTAAGAAAGGTGACAATAGTGTTTAATCTTTCAAAACCTTCGCCACGGGTAATAAATCCACGTTCAATACCCACCAGTATAGTCATTACTCCAAACCCGCTGCCACCAGAGGTAACTATGTCGCCAGAACCCGAACGCTCACGGGCTAGGCCAGAGATAGGGTGAGCATAATCCCAGAAATATTTAAAAGTTTGTTTTTGAAGAAGCGTTAGTAGATCCTCGTCGGTGATGAGAGGGAATTTCGGTAAGCTGTCCACGCGAGTTCTGAATGCGGACGAGTATGTTGATGTGTTTATTCCACCTAGATTTGATCCTTGATCGAATAAAAGGCGGTACTGTGATAAAGGATTGAGATTTTGATTGGGTGATATATATAGAATTTGTGCTGAATTGTCGAATTTATGGTTGTAAGCAGTGTCAATACCACCGCTTATGGTAAGCTTACTTTTTAAAAATTTTGTGGTGTCAATTTTTGAGCTGAAAAGAATTTTAATGCTGATATTTTCAAAATCAATGCCGTTAATGGTCTTGCCATTGGGCATATATATATTATTTACAAAGATAGAGTCTGCTTGAAAGTTACCTATATTGGGGCTGTTGTCCTCTTTTTTACAGGATATAGATATGGTAATAATTAGTAAAAGGGAGGCAAGATATTTCATATAAACATTTTTTGTAAAAAAGGGGTAGAAAAGGATTTCCTTTTCTACCCTATTTAAAAACCTAAAATTGTTCTACTTATTATTCGTTAATCTGTGTTATTTCAGCATCGTAAAGTGCTTTTACTTCTGCTTCTGTAAGGCCCTTATCGTATATACGTAACTCATCAATTAAGCCTTTGAAAGGTGAAGCCCACGCATCATCCTGTACATCGGTACCTGCAAGTCGGTTAGCCCATGCACCAATAGCAAATTTTTCTGGGGTATTAAATTTCAAATCGCCAAGTGGCAAATCTTCGCCATCACGCTGCCAACGTTCTGAACCCATATATTCCGTACCGTCAAAGGCGGTAACGTGCACACCATTCACATAAGCATGGAATTTGGAGGTTGCGTTGTCGTATGTGCAGATGATGTGCCTCCACTGTGGTGCGGTTACATCAACATTCCAGCCATTGCCACGTTGACCTTTCCATTCATCCGAGTTATCTTTCCAAAAGTAGCAGTCCATTTCGGCAAAGTTTCGAGCTTGTTCCGTATCACCTTCTGGCCAATTTCTATGCTGCAAAAAGAAGAGGTTTCCCCAAATCCAGTCGCCTTTTCCGTCTAATTGGAAAACCATTTGTTCGGGGGCGTCGGTAGTTTCTATTGTATTGGGTACTTGCTTTAGCCATAGCGAGAAGCTGAATGCTTTGAGTGTTTTCAGTTTGCTGTTAGCGGGTAGGGTGTAAAGTAAACCCGAGTTTTTGTCAGATGCGCCCTGAAACGCTTTTCCGCGTCTACCTTCAACAAAGGTAGATGTTGTGGTATTGGTATTGCTCGGTTTCATTGTACTAATCTCATCGTTTCCATTGTCTTCGAACGAGAAATAGGCCACTAGATTTGTTGCTGCTATTGTACTAGGATCGATTTTACCATCATCGGGATCTGGATCGTCTTTTTTACATGAAGTAATTGCGAGCGATGCGAAAATTAGCCCCCCTAGTAGGAGCATTCCGAAAAATTTAAACTTGTTTTTCATAACATTTTTGGTTTTGGTTAAACAATAAAAAATAGATTAATTTTAGTTGTACCCATTGTTTTGGGTAAGATTTGTATTTAGTTGAATTTGTGCTGCTGGAATAGGGTATACCTCGTGTTTACCAGTTATAAAACCTTTATTGGCCAGTGCTGTTGCTGCTTGGTTTGTGCGAATGAGATCGAAGAAACGATCCTGCTCCATGGCCAACTCAGCGCGCCGCTCATCCCATATATTTTGAAGAGTAACCCCTGAGATTCCGGTAAGCCCGGCTCTTTCGCGTACCATGTTTACTGCCCCATTGGCTGTAGTGCCGCTAGTTAGTGGTACTGCTGCTCCGTTTACAAGAGCCTCGGCGTGCATAAGCAAAACGTCCGAATATCGTAATATTCTGATGTTCAGATCAAACCCATAGCCATTAAAGTTCCATTTATTTTGGTACGATGGGGTGTATACCTTGCCGTTGTACACGGGGTTTGTGCATGCTTTTTTTATGCTATCTCCCTCGGGGGTTAGGGTTCCTCGGTACAGAAGCGTTGTGGCAGGCCGAATAACTTCGTTCCTAGAGTTAAAAAAATCGATTAAATTTTGACTAGGTGTGCAGAAACCCCATCCCTGCATATTGCTTGGGGTGTTTCCTCTGGGTCCTTGCACGTAAGCATACTCGAGGTATGTAGATGGACCTGTGGAACTTCCAAGGGTTGAACTTTGAATTTCGAAAAGCGACTCTTCGCTGTTCTCTTTATCAACGCTAAATATTTCCCTGAATTTTGGCAAAAGGCCATACCTGCCTGAGGCAATAATTTTGTCGGTAAGGGAGGCCACCGAGTCCCACTCTGCTTGATATAGGTGAACTTTTGCTTTTATGGCCATTGCTGTGTACTTGTTAATTCTTCCTGCCCATTCTTTTGAGTAAAAATCTGGAAGAACCGCAATGGCTTCCTCTAAATCTTTTTCAATAAATTTATATAGCTCTTTAGTGCTCGACTGATGAGTTGCAGCGAGTTGCTCAGCCGAAAGTGTGGTATCAATAATTGGAACTCTTCCAAAGAGCCTGGTGAGATTAAAATAGGCGTATGCCCTTATGGTTTTTGCCTCGCCCTGGCATTGCATTGCGTAATCCTTATCGGTTGTGTTGAGCAGCGCTTCCTCAAACTTGGGCATTTCGTGAATTGCAAAATTAGCACCACTAACAATGTCGAAGTATCCTGACCATAAGTCGTTTAGCAATCCATTGGTTGGTCCATACTTCAAATCATCCAACTCTTTCATTGTAGGATTGTCTTCGGGTGCGCTACCCTTGTCGGCATTATCGGAGGCGATTTCGAAAGCCCCGATGTATGGGAACACATGCGCCCCGTATGATCTGAGTTTAGCGTACGATGCGCTTATGGGAAGGAAAATATTTTCGGCCTTAGTATAATCTGTTCCAGTTGTGGGGGTGGTTCCTTCTGGTCTTAAATCCAAAAAGTCCTCGCAGCTAAAAGAAACTAATATAATAAGAAGTATTGCAGGTATTCGAAAGCTTTTCATAGCTAATATTTTTTAAAAGTTCGCTTTTAAACCCAATGAATATATGGCTTGCATAGGATAAACAGAGTTATCTACACCAGCGCTAATGGGGCTACCGCCAATTTCGGGAGTAAACCCGTTGTAGGTAAAGAAGGAGTATGGGCGCTGGGCTGAAATATAAACCCTTAGCATCTTTATTTGTTTAATTGCCTTCATGGTATAGCCTAATTGAATGTTCTGAATTCGAACAAAGGAGCCATCCTCAACAAAGAAGTTGTTTGCCTGTTGGGTATAAGAGGAATTGTATGCCTGAGCAGATGGATAAGTATCTGAGTGATTGTTATCGGTCCAGCGATTATCTACAAAATCCTGATCGTAGTTACCATCAGAGAAAATGTCGCGATTCATCCGTTTAGAGTTAAGTATCTTATTACCAATTTGGGCGTAAAGGGCTAGGGCCATATCGAAATTCTTATAGTTTAATCCAAGGTCAAAGCCAGTAATTAGCCAAGGAATAGCACTGCCGAGGTAAACCTTGTCCTTATCGTCTATAATATTATCGCCGTTTTGATCCTTATACTTAAAAAATCCTTTATCCTTAATGGTTTGACTTACTGGATCCCGAAGCGCATCGGCTTCACTTTTGTATACACCGTCAATTTCAAAGCCATAGAATGCACCAATTGGGTGTCCTACGGAAGTTCTCGTGGTGTAATTCCCCCTTACATAAGCTCCTGGAATATAATCTCGGCCTTCGAGTTCTAGCACACGGTTAAAAATAGATGTGGCGTTGAAGCCGATGTGGTAACCTAAATTATCACTTATTTTATCGTCCCAATTAAGCATTAGCTCAACACCTGCATTAAGAACCTTTCCGTTATTGGCAAGCAAATCGGCAACGCCACCGCCTGTTGCAATGGGAGCATAAAAAACCACATTATTGGTGGTTCGGTAGTAAAAATCAATATCACCTGACAACTTTGTGCTTTTCGATACGAAGTCGAACCCCAAGTTGAACTCGCTAACCACTTCCCATCTTAGCTGGTTTTGAAGCACCGTTTGTGCTCCAATACCATCAATCAGAGCATCGTTAAATATACCAGAACTTCCGGGGCCTGTTAAACCGAGAATTACCGAAGAATTTGAAGGTACATTATCGTTACCCAGCATACCCCAACTTGCCCTGGCCTTTAAAAAGCTAAATAGGTTTTGGTTCTGCATAAACTCCTCCTGAGTTAGGTTCCAACCCACTCCAATGGATGGAAAATAGCCCCATTTCTTTTGATATTTTGAGCTACCGTCGGCCCTAAATGTGAGCGTTAGTAAATACGTGCTATTGTAGTTGTATGTTCCTCTGGTGAAGAATGATAAACCATGGTATCTCGATCCACCATCCCATGCATTTCTATCTCTAAACGAGCCAGTTGATAGGTACTTTGATTGATCGTCGATGCCAATTACGTTTTGGGCAGATCCGCCCAATGTTTCATACGTCTCAATGCGGGTTGATTGTCCCAAAAGAAAGGAGTAACTATGGTTACCTTTCCTGTCGTTAAAGGTTAAAAGGTTATCGATAATTTGTTTGTTTGAACTCCCAGAGATTTTTTCTAGACTTGATTTTCGAACTCCTTGCGAGCCCCCAACATTATATTCAGGTGTGAATGACCTTGGTGTGTAATGCCCTAAATCCTGATTGTATGAAATTTTAAATGTTAACTTATTTTTCACAGGATAAAACTCTGCGTAGGTACTAAATACAATCTTATTTCCTTTTTCAAAATGCTCGGGGTAGTATGCTGCCGCCACGGGGTTTCCGTACTGATTTCCAAAGCCATATGTTTGGGGAGAACCAAACTTAACGGGGTAAGCATCCGCATTGTTTGGGTCGTAAACTGGGTATACAGGTGGATTAACAAACGCACCAAAGAATGCCCCATCGTTTGGGCTATACTGGCTATGCCTAGAGAGTATATTGTTAAAACCAATTTTCATATAATCATTAACATCCTGATCAACCCGAATTCGAAGATTTAATCGCTGATATTCATTGGCAGCATCCATAATCCCATTTTGAAAAAGATAGCTACCGCCTAAGGAGTAGTTCGTTTTTTCGCTCGAACCCGAAATGTCGATGCTGTGGTTAGTCATTGGAGCGTTCCTAACCAGCTGCCTATACCAATCGGTGCTTGTTGGATAGTTATCTGGATTTTTTGGAATATAACCCGTTGTTAAAGCGTTCGCTTCATTAAGAACTTCAACGTACTGGTTCTTTGTTGCCAACGGCATTATGTTTACGGGGGTTTGAAAACCAAAGTATGAATCGTAGCTTATTATGGGTTCTCCCGATTTTCCGCTCTTTGTAGTAATAAGGATAACTCCGTTGGCTGCCCTAACACCATATATTGCTGATGCCGATGCATCTTTTAGCACAACAAGGTCTTCAATATCCGATGAGCCTAAAAAGTCAACATTGTCGACAAACACTCCATCCACCACGAATAATGGGTTTGCATAATCGCCAATGGAGCCAATGCCTCTAATCTTAACAGATGGCCCCCTTCCGGGAACGCCGCTGTTTATGATTTGTACTCCAGAAGCCTTTCCTTGCATAGCTTGCATTGCGTTTGAAGTTGATTGGAGAGCAAGCGTTTCACCTTTCACCTTAATAATGGGCGCGGTTAAATCCTTCGCACGCTGGCTGCCATAGCCAATTACCACAACCTCATCCACCGAAGTGGACTCAAGGCTTAGCGTAATGTTAATGGTGGTTCTATCGCCAACGATAAGCGTTTGGGTTACCATACCTACCATACTATATACTAGTGCCTCTGATGGATTGGCCTGTATGGTGTATTTTCCGTCCAAATCAGAGAAAGTTCCACGGGTTGTGCCCTGCACTATTACAGTAACTCCTGGTAGTGGTTCGTTGCTCTCATCAACTATAGTTCCTTTAACCATAACTTGAGAGAGCAAAGCGAAAGGCATGATAAAAAAAACTGTTAGTGCAATAATTTTTTGTTTCATACACTTTGAATGTTTTATAGATAATCGTTATCCCATTTTTAAGTAATACCTTTAAAGATACTGCAAACGTGTAGCGAAGTCAATTTTTCGACTCCATTTAAGTTTCACAATCGAGTTATTTATGGGTGGTGTAGCTGGGCTTTACCTCAACAGTCTTATTTAATCATCTGATTACCAGGGACTAATTATCAATAAAAAGTACTTTTTGTTGACAATTAAGATTACGCAGACGGCGAACTTTATTGGGCTATTATTAGTGAGAAGGCAGATAGTTGGTGCCCGAAGAGGCTAGTACTATACTATTTTGTGTTATTAAGGTCAATCTGCATTAAAAACTCGGTGAGATTCTCATCATGGTTAAGGTCTATTTTTTTTCTTAATCTGTAACGACCAATTTCAACCGCTCTGGTTGAGATATTTAGTAATCGAGCTATCTCTTTTGTAGAGAAATTCATTCGTAAATAGGAGCAAAGCCTTAAATCGTTATTGGTAAGTTCGGGGTATTTATCCAGAAGTTTTTTAAAGTAGCCTTGCTCAGACAGTTTAAGGCTTTTCATGGCATTCATCCACTCCTCTGTTTGGGTTTCAAGCCCTTCCTTCATGATTTTCTCCATACTCCTTAGATTCTTTATAGGATATTTGGATGAATTTTCTTTAATGATGCTAATCTCATTCTGGAGTTCGGTTAAAATTTCATTCTTACTAATTAAATACCTTATGGTGAGCATTAACTCAACATTTTTATAGTCGAGTTCCTTTTCCAGTGAGCTATGCTTGAGTTCCATTTCCAATCGCTCCTTTTGGCGGATCATTTTGTATTTAAAGTAAAGTATTACTAACCAAATTAATATAATAAAAATAGCAACATAGCTGCTTAATGCAATATTTGAGTAGTACCAGGGTTTTTTAACCTGAATTGGGATTTGGAGTACTGTACCATCCGGACCTTGAACCTCAACGGTATAGTTGCCATAAGTAAGACCCAGATATGTAAAATGATTGTTATGGGTACTTTGCCAATTGTTTTCAAGCTCTTTTATACGATAAAGAAATTGTTTGCTGGGATAATCAAAGGAGTAAGGGGCAATAAAACTAATGGTTACATTATTCATGTTCCATTTAGTTTCTAAATTTTCGAAATTTTTGTAATGCGTTACCTCTTCATTCTGTTTGCCATAAAAAACTACTTTTTCAAGTTCAAGATTTGCGATGTTCAGTTGGTTTTTATGAGCCACTAGATTGTAGGTGTCGAAACTTTCAGGAGTTGGGATAATCAAAGTGTTACTATCAAGACTTACCAGTTGAATGCTTCGTTGGGGAAGGCTTATACTGCTAAGCTGTATTTCACATTTCTTAGAAGCTGTAAAATCAAGATTAATTTGAAATAGCGCAAGCTTATCATCTTTTATAAGCCAGTACTCGTTTTTTTGATAATGCTGAATCTGATCAGCCCTTTTGAACTCGCCAAGATTATTAGATAGTGAATCAATGGGGATTATTTGATTTCTTACGTAATCATAAGTGTAAATATCCTGGGACGTGGTGAAAACTACTCTGTTATTAATTTTAAACACTTTTATATTGTGGCTCTCTCCTTTAATATTTGGATAGAAGTTAACCCTAGCTGCTTGGCTCAAATCTTCAGAGATTTCAATCTTGTATAGCCCTTTTTGGTGATGCGAGGCCCAAACATATCCCAGGTAATCTACCTCGAGATAACGTGTGGGTTCGATAAAATCTTCCAGTTTTGACAGGAATTGCCATTCATCCTCTGTTGATTTATCAAGAATTATAATACCTGTGTATGTACCCCCAAGTAAATAGTCGCCGTACGATTTAAAAGTCCACCCCCCTGTTACGGAAGATATAAGGCTAAACTCTTCGCCGTTTACTAGGAATGTTCCTTCGTTGTGTCCACACAAAATCTGGTTATCGTACTCCACAAGCGACCAAACCTGACCTTGGCTGTTGGGAATTGGCCTTAAGTTTGTAAAATGGTAGAATTGATCTCTTTTTACAATATCGCTAAGAAAAAGACCGTGGTTTGTGCCAATATACAGCTGGTTATCCTTTTTCAGCAAAGCATAAATTGTCCCTAAAGATTCATCTCTGGTCTTATAGTGGGTGTAAGGCGATAGCAAATCGATGTAGTTTACCCCTTCATCAAGTCCAATCCATAGACCAGCTTTATTGTCAGCATACAGGGAAAGAATAGTATTGTTTTTAAGTCCGTTATGTATACTATAGTTTCGGAGTATTTCACCTTTTTTATTAGTAATAATTAACCCATTTAGGATGCTTCCAAAGGCGTATGTGGAGTCGTTTAACTGTTTAGCAGCATTGCATACATTACTTTCAAGAAAAGTGCTAGCATCAGAATTGAAATAGCTGAAGTTTTGGCCGTCATAGCGGAATACACCATAATTATCAGTGCAAACAAGCCATTGTTTATCACCATACGGAATAATTGCATGAACCTTTTTGTTCGAAAAAACATCGCTATGCTCGATGTAGCTATATTCATTATCCTGAAACCAGAACAGTCCACTTTCAATTACTTGAACAACGTATTTATCCCTGATTTGATGAAGAAAAAGCATGGCGTAGGGAGCTTTTACCTTTTCTACTATTTCATCATAATAAATATATATTGAAGTAAACGATTGGAAGTAAACTTTTTCTCCTTCACAATAGATCTTCCATATTTCATCGTTTTTTTCCATTGTGGTTAGATGAGTAATTGACGTGTACTCTAAAACACCCTTGCTGCTGTATTCCCAAAAACCAAACTCTTCAAAAGAACCCGTAAAAATTTGTTCGTTGCTATTTACCGCAACTGCCCTTATGGGTAGCTTATCTTTTAGCGAATATTTTGTCCAGTTAATACCGTTAAACTCAAATAAACCCTCGGAGTTTGCTGCATATATTAGTAGGTTGTTAGGGTTTTGGGCAATATTCCAATTCTGGTTTTTGAGATCAAAATCATTAATAAGGTATGGAATTAGCTCCGGAACATTAGCTTCTGTAGCAAAAGCACCTAAAAATAATGCACCAAAAAGAGTGAATAGTTGTACGAGGAATTTATAAACAATCTTTTTCATGAAAAATTATTCAGCATACTTGGTTTAATTTCTTTTAAAAGTACAATGAATTTTGGTAACAACAAGGCTAGAGCAGAAGATATAGTATGCTTATGGTGTAAAGCATGGCGTATAATTGTGCGGTTTCTAGACGAAGTTTCAAAGGCAAAAACATTCCTGGTTAAATTTTAACCATCTCCCTTTTACGTTTTGTAAACCTTGCTATTTCCTTATAGCCAAGAGCCTTTATTCCAGCAATGGCCTCATCAAAAAACTGACCGACGTTTTGTTCAACATGAGCATCTGAACCTAGAGTTACAGGTACTTTGTAATAAGCTAATCGCTCAAGAAATGGGATAGAAGGGTAAAACTCATTACAGGGCTTGGTTTTGCCGCTGGTATTTATTTCAACAACAACATCAGCACGCTTAAAAACCTGAGCCGCTTCGTCGTAAAGTACATCGAGAGGGAATGTAGGGTAGTATGCAAATTTTTTGGCTAGGTCGCAATGCCCAATAATATCGAATAGCTTCGATTTGGCCGATGAAGGGTACTTTAGCCCCCAATAAGCTCGGAGTGATATTTTAAATTTCAAAATGATACATTTGAGATCACTGTTGTCCGATAAAAAGATATAAGAGCTATGATGGCAAAATGCCATCATAGCTCTTATTTGTAGTTTTGTTTTAGCACAAACTATAACTATAATGGATAAAAGTACACACTTTTTTGGGCAATCGGTTTTCGGACAGCTGATTTCATTAATTCACCCTAAAATTATCTCAGAATCAAGTAAAACGTATAATTCTGATCGATATGTCAAGAAATTTACAACAAAAGACCACCTAATCAGCATGCTGTTCTGTGCCTTTGCCAAATGTACTTCATTACAAGAAGTTTCTGGCGCAGTGCTTGGTTTATCGGGTAAAACAACACATTTCCAGCTTAACCACATCCCCAAAAGGAGTACCCTGATCGATTGGATTGATTATAAAGGCTGGCGAACACCGGTCTTTTTTTGTTGATTATTCTCTGATAAGCTAAGGCTATCTTATTGAAACAACATTCGGCTTATCAACTGCAGGTTTGCCAACCATCGGTTTGGCTGCACCTGCCTGCTAAAGTTGAAGCACAAATTAGGAGGTTAATGTTTTTTTAGTGTATGGGTTGGGTTTTAATTTGGCACTGTCTAATCCAAACGGGAATTATTGTCACTTATAGCTTAACCATTTCCCTTTTGCGCTTTGTAAAACTTGCTATTTGCTTATAGCCAAGAGCCTTAAGTCCTGCGATGGCATCATCAAACAATTGGCCAACGTTTTGCTCAACGTGGGCATCGGAACCAAGGGTTACAGGTACTTTATAATAAGCTAGTCGCTCAAGAAAAGGGACTGAAGGATAAAACTCATTACAAGGTTTGGTTTTGCCGCTTGTGTTTATTTCAACAACTACGTCAGCACGTTTGAAAACCTGAGCGGTTTCGTCGTAAAGTACATCAAGCGGGAATGTTGGATAGTAAGCAAATTTTTTGGCCAGATCGCAATGTCCAATGATATCGAATAGTTTTGATTTGGCCGATGAAGGGTATCTGAAAATTGAATATAAGAATGAGGAAGTATTTTTTTTTAACTAAAGGAGACAAATTTTTGGTGCTTATTGGACCTTTTCGCAGTTTGTATCAAATCATTTTATTCAATTCACTAGGCGTCTCTCCAAAAAGTTCCTTGAATGAACGGTAAAAATAAGTTCGATTATTAAATCCTGTCATATAGATAACATCTGTTATAGAGTGTTTACCTTCCAAAATCATTTGCCTTGCCTGTTTTAACCTGTAATTTTTAATCAAACCATGAGGAGTAAATCCAGTCAAAGCTTTAATTTTTCTGTATAGTTGAGCTTTACTCAGGGCTAAGTCTGAAGCCATCTTATCTGCATCAATATTCTCATTGGCATAGTTAGCCTCAACAAAAGCAATACATTTCTGGAGTAGCTCTTTATCCCTAGAAGAGTAATCCTGCTTAAGTTCATAAGTAGGGGTTCCAAAATTTGTTTTGAAATATTCTGAAACTTGCTCTCTCGATTTCAGAAGACGTTCAATTCTCACAAAGAGATGTTTTGGATAAAACGGTTTGGGAATATAAGCGTCTGCACCCATTTCCAGACCCTCAATCCTATCTTCTATTTCGGAACGAACAGTAAGAAGAATAACAGGAATGTGACTTGTAAGAACATTAGCCTTAATAGTTTTACAAAGGGTTAAGCCATCCATTTCGGGCATCATAACATCGCTAACAACCACATCAATCTTTTTTTTATTTATTACCTCAAGGGCTTGCTTCCCATTCTGTACAAGATAAACATCATACTGTTCTGAAAGCATTTTGTAAAGTAAGTTGGAGAGTTCAGGATCGTCTTCAGCAACAAGCACTTTGTATTTTTTAGGTGTTGTCCACAAGTTGGTTTTTAATGATGATAAGGTTTTAGCATCCTCAGAAAAGTCCATAAGTTTTTCAGAGACACTATTTAAAAGATTGCTTCGCTCAATAAGGTTTGATGAATGAATTGTTTTATCTGGGTTTGATTCAACAGGTTGAAACGGTATGGCAACAATAAATTTACTTCCCTGTTTCAACTTACTTGTTACAGAAATATTTCCACCATGAAGTTCCACAAGACTTTTTGTATAGGCGAGCCCAATTCCAATTCCTCTAAATGTTTTCGTATTTCTTCTTAAATTAGGTGTTTGTTGGTAGTAGGTATCAAAAATATTTGCAACATTATTTGGGGCAATACCTGCGCCAGTATCCTCAACTTCTATGTAAATAGTTTTATCAATTAGTTTCAATTTAAGAGTAACGCTTCCGCCTTCGGGTGTGAATTTTATAGAGTTGCTTAGAAGGTTTAGCATTATTTTATCCAGTTTCTGCGAGTCGAGAAGACAGTAAAGCTCATCTACTTCAGGCTCAAAACTTAGATCTATTTCATTCTCGTGGGCAAAGTGACTAAAAATCTCTATTATGTTATTCATTACACCAATTATTTCTACTGGTTTTAGTTCGAGTTTTTCACGACCAGTATCAACCTTTCTAAACTCGAGTAGCTCCTGAACAAGCTTTTGCATACGTCTAGAATTTTGATAGATAGTTTTGGTTAGTGCCGATGTTTCGTTAGGCTTTTTGTTAGGATTCAACAAACTAGCGGCTGATGCAAAAATTAAAGTAAGAGGCGTTCCAAATTCATGGGCAAGGTTTGTGAAAAGCTTCAACTTATATTGATTCAGTTCCATTTCTTTCTGTTGTTGAAGTTTTTCAAGTACAATTTGATGTTTTACCTTTATTCGTTTGTTTTGGTATTTAAAAATAATGTAAACTAAAATAATAATCAAAAAAGCATAGAACAGATAGGCTGGTAATGTTCTCCAGACTGGTGGTTCTATAGTTATTGAGATAGACCTAGCTTCTTTTATCCAAACTCCATCTTCATTAGTTGCTCTAACAAACAACTTATATTTTCCGGGGGGAACGTTTGTAAAATTTGCTTCTCGTTGATTTTTTGCAAAAACCCAGTCTGAGTTGAAGTTTTCCAACTTATATTCAAACAAACTTTTATCCGGATTTATGTAATTTAGAGTAGTAAATTCAATGGTAAAAAAGTTCTGATTATATTTGAGAATTATCTCTTCAAGTTCATCAATATTCTTATTTAGGATGGCAGTTGAGTCACTGGGTAATATTTTTTTATTATAAAGCCTAAAGTCAGTAAAAATTAACTTCGGGACTTTCTCGGAAATTTGAATATTTTCTGGGTAAAACCAGTCTAATCCATTTATTCCACCGAAATAGAACTTTCCCGTTTTCTGTCCTGAACAAACTGCTCCATCAGTAAACTCATTGCTTTGCAATCCATCGGCATTATTAAAATTCAGAAACTTCTCTTCACTCACAAAAAACTTACTTAATCCCTTATTGGTACTTATCCATAAATTGCCTTTTTCATCTTCTAATATCCCATGTATGGTATTATTGGGTAACCCATCCTTTGTGGTATAATGCACAAAATTATATGGCAAATAGTTAATATTCACTTTATTAAGCCCTCCGCTACTACCCACCCATAAATTATTGTTCCTACCGATATGAAGGCTAAGAATATCATTGTCACTAAGCCCAGGTTTTTCTATTGTATTAAGTGTATAGTTCTCCATTTGGCCGGTAATCGTATTTACCCTGTAAATTCCAGCTCCGCGTGTACCAAGCCAAAGAGTGTTGGGTTTTTCCTCTACAATAGCATAAACGATATTACTTCGAATAGGATCGTCCAAACTTTCGCCCTTAATATGCATATAATTGGTAAGTACAAACTCTCCTTTTTCCCTCTTAATATTTAGTCCTAAAATGCCATATCCGCTTGTTCCAAGCCAAATCTGGTCGAAAGCGTCAATACAGATTGCATATACCGAACCAAATTCCAAATCCTCCCCCCCTTTAAGATCCGAAGGGAAATAGTAAAATTCTCCTGTTTCCATGTCGAGAACATCTATCCCAAAACCATCATGGCCAATCCATAAATTATTGAACCGATCCTCTTTGAGCGATAATACTGCATTGTTGGTTATCCCGTTAGAAGTATTATAATACTTAGTCTCACCCTTTTGATATGGAATGAGATTCAAACCGTTTCCCCTTGTTCCTACCCATAGACTTCCTTTCTTATCTTCATAAATTGATCTGACAATTTGGTGGTTTAGCTGACGGCTTTCCGCTTCCCCACGGCCAATCTGATAAAAAGGTTTGGGTTTTAAGTAATTTCGAAAAACTCCCTCTCCATCTGTTCCAATCCACAACAAATCATCGGATGTTTCCAGAATCGACCAAATTTTAACTTTTTTATCAACAAGTTCTGGAATTTTATTCAGAACCGATTGAGTTTTAAAACTGTCGTTAGGATATACCTTGAAGATGTTACCATCATCTGTTCCTATCCATAAAAAATCATTGCTATCTGAGTTTTCGATTGTGGTTACTATAAACTTTGGATCCAGAATATTAATTGGTGTTTCTTCCCAATTGATGAGATTAATGAAAAGCAAACCACCCTTTCTTTGATTCAGAGCCAAATAGGGAGTTTCTTCAAACTCAAAAAGCCAACTCTCCTCAACAGCCGATAAATTTAAATTTGGGTAATAAGTATGTAGATGAATTTTATTCGAAACTTGCATTGAATTGAAGTCCACTACAATCAAGGAGTCTTGACATAGGATATACAGATTCTCTTGAAGAGGTAAAAAACAGTCAATACTCTTTATTGTTTGCTCTACCAACGAAGGAATTATTATAGGTGTAAAATCATTTTCTTTAGGAGAGAATTTAAAAATTCCTATTCCAAATACATTTACCCAAATATTACCATCGTAACCAATTAGCCCTTTTAAACTTTGTTCCTTACTACGCGGCTCTGCAAGTTCTGAAAACCAAGAGGTAAAATTGTCTAAATCATATGAATACCTGTTAATTCCATGCTCAGTAATTATCCAAAGATTTCTATGCTTATCTTCAACTATATTTCTAATAATATTATTACTAATGGCATTTTTATCGAAAATATCGGGAGTATAAGTTTTAATGTTCTTACCATCAAAGCGGTTAAGCCCATCCCATGTTCCAAACCACATAAACCCGCGAGAATCTTGGTATATAGTGTTTACAGCACTATTTGAAAGGCCCATTTCGTTTGTAATTCTTAGCGATTGCCAAATGAGATCATTGCCAAAAGCGTTTCCACTAAGTATGGAAATGAATAAAATCGACAAAAATTTAGTGGTAATATTTGCTAGAGTACCCATGCTAATAAAGAAAAATTTGGATATGAAAAAAATATTATGGAAATGCTTATGAAGCAAAATAACTATATGCAATTTGTTAAATCGCCTGAGCAAGTTAATTTAAAATTTTATTATAGCGCTTAGCCACCTGCCATTTTTGATTTTTTGATAATAGGGTGTATAGTATTGCGATTAGAGTTTACGGTTTGCCCTCCAAATCGCTTTACCTTTATAAGAAAATATGCTATGCGATCATCAATAAAAGTTTCATGCTCTTTGTTGGTAATTAAAATTTTGCTTTTGGCAGCCCAAGCAAGTGGTCAACAAGTCGAGATTCCGAGAATTAGCGTAATGCCCGATTTCCCACAGCCTTACGAAATGCGCAATTGGAAGGAGGTTGCTCGAGGTTACGATTCTCTTGTTTTTGATCAGAACCTAACAGGCGAATACCTTCCGCTGGTTTTTTTTAGAGACAATTCGCTTAACTACCCTGAGTTCCCAAGTTTTGGTCTGCATACAGCTGTTGGAACAAATTCGCCAACCTCTGGTGAAGCAATCAATGTAATTCCTGCCGTTATTGGAGCAACCCTTGTTGGTATCGATAAAAGTGATCAGTTTGGAAGTAACTGGGCTTCAATGATACGGGAATATTTCAATAAGCGACCTCAAGAAAATATTTATCTAAATCATCCTCAAACTAGTTCGGGTGACGATTGGTGGTACGAAACTATGCCCAATGTGTTTTTTATGCAGCTAAAACATCTTTATCCCGATTTTCAGGTTTTTGATGAGCAATTGCCCGTTATGGCAAATCAGTGGTTGCAAGCGTTAAGGGAAATGGGTGCAGCTGATACGCCATGGGAATCGCCATATATGAACTACCGAGCCTGGAGCATGTCAACAATGAGCCCCTTGGATGAGGGCGTTAAGCAACCCGAAGCCGCTGGCTCAATAGCATGGATCCTCTACAATGCCTATGTGGCAACAGGTCAAAAGGATTATTTAATGGGTGCGGAGTGGGCAATGGAATTCTTAAATGAATGGACTGAAAATCCATCGTATGAGTTGCAACTACCCTATGGCGTTTATGTTGCAGCGAGAATGAATGCCGAGATTGGTACTCGGTATGATGTGGAGAAAATGGTTAATTGGTGTTTCAATAGGGGCGATCTTCGCGGTTGGGGTGCAATAGTAGGTGAGTGGGGTGGTTTTGATTGTTCTGGGCTTATTGGCGAAGCCAATGATAATGGCAACGACTATGCCTTTATGATGAATGGTTTTCAACAAGCAGGAGCACTAGTTCCAATGCTTCGATATGATGAACGTTTCTCGAAAAGTATTGCCAAATGGGTTTTAAACATGGCTAATGCATCTCGGCTTTTCTACTCATCTTATCTCCCAAACAATATGCAGGATAATGCGGATTGGTCCGAAACATACGACCCCAATTCATTTATTGCATATGAAGCACTTCGCGAGGTGAAAAACGATATTAGCCCATACGCAACTGGAGATGCAATTGCTGGTGGCTGGGCTCAAACAAACCTTATGCTTTATGGCTCATCTCACGTTGGTACCTTGGCTGCAATTATCGAGACAACCAATGTGGAAGGGATCCTCCAACTTGATCTGCTTAAAACTGATTACTTTGGTCAGCAGGCTTTCCCCACATACCTTTACTATAATCCCTTTGAGCAAGCTCATTCAGTTGATATGATTCTGCCTGAAGGCACCTTTAAACTATACGATGCAATTTCAAATCAACTTGTAACTGGCTCCCAAACAGGAATTTATTCGTACAATTTGGCCGCAGGTGATGTGGCTATGTTTGTAATTGTGCCTCAGGATGCAGATATTAGTATACAAGGCAAGCAAACGCTTGCAAATGATATAATTATTGATTTCGATAATGGATTACCTGCCGGTAACTTACCCCCCCGAATTAAAGCCATTGCGAGCCCTGATACCATTATGACAGTTGGCACATCAACAAATATTTACTGTACTGCAGTTGATCCAAATAACGAGGAGCTAGCTTACCATTGGTATTTAGATAATTCCGATTTCTCTGCTGGCGATATGATTGAGTATGTTGCTCCGCAAGAGGTTGGCGTTTACACCATTGCGTGCAAAATTACCAATGAGAGCGGTTTATCAGATTCATTATCATTAACAATTAATGTGGTAGAACGAATACCGTACCCTCCTGAAATCCTAGAGATTAAAGCATCACCACGAAAATGTAAGCCAGGCGATGTAATTGAGATCTTTTGCCATGCACAGGATTACTATGAAGATGCTTTGCAATATGCATGGGCAAACTCATTAGGAACCATAGTTGGAGAAGGTGAAACCATATCGTTTACGGCTCCCGCAGAGGAAGGCTATCATTACATTATCTGCGTTGTGAGTAATCCTGACGAGCTCTCGGCCAAGGATAGCATACAAATACTTGTTCGCGATTATCATGATGAACCCACAGGAGACCTGATTGCCTTTTACAAGTTAAGAGGCAATGCTGATGACGATAGCGGAAATAATTTGCACGCAACAGCGGGAGGGGGAATAACTTGGACCAACGATTTGAATGGTAACCCGAACTATGCAGCCTATTTTAATGGTTCATCGGCAAATATCCTTATGCCTTCATCTGAGCTGCTTAATTTCTCGGATGCTGTCTCAATTTCTATGTTTTTAAATGTTAATGAAATTACCACTACAGAGCAACACCCAATTTCGCATGGAAGTTGGGAGAGTAGGTATAAGGTATCGATAACAAATGGCAAATTTCGATTTACGGTAAATTCAAGTGCAAGCGTTAAAGACCTCGATTCCGAATCGACAATTCAAGCCGGTGAGTGGAACCATTTGGTTGCCTTATATAATGGTATTGATATGGAGATTTGGCTTAATGGTGAGCTTGATGCGTTTGTAAATCATTCAGGTACAATTAATCAGTCGCCTGTAAATATGGTATTAGGACAAAATTTACCTGGGAATAATAATTACAATTATAAGGGTGATATGGCCATGGTAAGCATTTATAACTATGGACTAACTCCTACTCAAATTGAGGAGAATTATCTGCTAAGCGTTCCAAGTATAGACCAACTTGCAAGTAAAAAGGATTTGCTTATTTACCCAAATCCTGTAAACAGCAATTTTATTAACCTTATTTTTGATACAGAAGGAGTTACATATGCTCACTATCAGCTATTTGATGTAACCGGGAATTTGATACTTAATACGAGTTACAACCTTTCCGAAAACGCTAGCATTCCTCTCAAAGTAAATTTACCTTCCAATCTTTTGTCGGGTATCTATTTCTTAAGAGTCATCACAAATAATCGAAATCTATCGGCTCGTTTTATTTTTTCAAAATAATCAATAAAAGTATCCTCAAGAATCGAAAAAATCAATAAAAACTATTATTCTCCACTATTTATGGTTGTTTTGATAATATGATATACACCTTTGAAAACCCAGTGCACACCTTTGATCTGTTTTGAGTCTACCTTTGGTAAGGTAAAAAATCAACTATAGTTATGGATATAGGCAAACGATTTAAAGAAAATCCAATTCTCAAACCATCCGATATCAAACCTAGTGTTGAGGGAATGTATATTGAGTGCCTCCTTAATCCTGGCGTTTTTCAGTTCGATGGCAAAATATGGATGCTATGTAGAGTAGCCGAGCGGACCAAGCAGATTGAGGGGAGTATTAAGGTGCCAATCTTTAGTGCCAAAGGTGAAATAGAGATACTAACCTTTGCTCAGAACGATCCAAAACTCGATTACTCCGATCCAAGGGTCATATCATACGATGGTAAGAATTACCTTACCACGTTATCGCATTTACGTTTGGTTTGTAGCACCGATGGTAAGGTATTTACCGAACCCTCTTCATACAAGCCAATAACTGGCAAAGGATCACTTGAATCATTTGGGATAGAAGATTGCAGGGTAACTCAAATGGACGATGGTTATCACCTTACCTATACTAAAGTATCGGATATTGCAGTGGGGGTAGGGTATATGTTCACCACCGATTGGAAGAATTTTGAGAGACGAGGAATGATTTTCCCTCCCCATAATAAGGATTGCGCATTTTTTGGCTCAAGAATTAACAACAAGTACTTCGCTTTGCATAGGCCTAGCAGCCCAGAGCTGGGGGGCAATTACATTTGGATTGCCGAATCGCCCGATTTATTGCATTGGGGCAACCATAAGTGCATTGCAATTACTCGTCCGGGTATGTGGGATAGCGCGAGGGTTGGTGCAGGGGCTGCACCAATTGAAACTTCGGAAGGATGGCTTGAGATATATCATGGAGCTGATGAGAATAATCGATACTGCTTGGGCGCTCTCCTCCTCGACAAGGATAACCCTTCCAGGATTATTTCTCGAAGTGTTGATCCTATTATGGAACCCATCATGGATTATGAGAAAACTGGGTTCTTTGGGAATGTGATTTTCACTAATGGACATATTGTTAAGGGTGATACCATTACAATGTATTATGGGGCAAGCGATGAGGTAATTTGTGGTGCAGAGCTATCAATAAAGCAAATATTTGAATCGTTGAAATAGCATCTACTGAAATCATTCTTTTATAACATTTGTCTAGTTCGGCCGGCATTATAAGTAAAAACCATTGAATTGATGAAAAATAAAATTCTTACCGAGTACCATTTTTTCCTTTCTATGCCCCGTGATATGCGCCTTGTGCTTATTACCAATATGATATATGCATTTGTATTGCCTATCATCGATATTTTTGTGGGTGCATATATTATGCGGAGCTCAAATAATCCCTCTATGGTTGCGGTATATCAACTTTGCGTGTATACTGGAATACCTTTCACATTCCTTATTAATGGCTTTTTGCTTAACAAGATAAATATCTCGCACTTATATAGCTTTGGTATGTTGCTAAGCGGCATCTCTATGATATTTATGATGACCCTTAGCGAGATTAATATGGTTGGGGTTTCCATTGCTGGTTTTATTATGGGAACTTCATTCGGATTTTTCTGGGCCAATCGCGATTTTTTAACGCTCGATACCACAAACGATAGTAACAGGAACTACTACTACGGGGTGGAAACATTTTTCTATACTATCACCTTTATTGTTGTCCCAGCTGCTGTTGGTTGGTTTATTGTTAAAAGCTCAGATTTGGGCTGGTTCGATGGGAAAATATCTGGCGCATACCAAATTGTTACTGGTATTGTGCTATTACTTACCATTCTGGCAAGTGTTGTAATACATCAGAATAAATTTCGGAACCCTAAGCAAAAGAAGTTTTTACATCTTCACTTCGATGTGCTTTGGAGAAAAATGCTTGCCCTTGCCTCATTAAAGGGAATGGTTCAGGGATATTTGGTAACAGCCCCGGCAATCCTCATTATGACTCTTGTTGGCGATGAGGGGACACTTGGTACCGTTCAGAGCGTGAGTGGAATACTAACAGCCTTTGTGCTTTACATTTTGGGGAGAACTACTAAACCTCATCATAGGCTATATATTTTTGCTACTGGTATGCTGATCTTCCTAATTGGTGCTTTAGCAAATCAGATTTTGTTCTCGGCCGTAGGGGTAATCGTTTTTGTGCTGTGTAAAGTGTTATTCATGCCGCTGCACGATATTGCCTATTTCCCAATTCAGATGAGGGTTATCGATGTGCTGTCGGTAAAGGAGGGGCGTAGTGAGTATGCCTACATCTTCAATCATGAGTTTGGGTTATATTTAGGTCGTTTCTTTGGACTTGTTCTGTTTATTGTGCTAGCTTTTTACGTATCTAAAGATTTTGCCCTGAGATATTCCCTTGTTATAGTGGCACTTATTCAAATGATTTCTATTCCTGTAGCCAAAAATATAATTAGTCATGTAAACAGAACTATTGATGAGGTAAAGGCTGATAACCCCAACCTTGTAGCGCCTAAACTTGATTACTAAATTGTTAAGCTATGCTTAAAAATATTGTTATGAAATATAATGTATTCTTGATTGCACTGTCTCTTGCATTCCTTCTTCTGGTAGGTTCTTGTAAGCAGAATGAGCCTGTTAAACAGGTGCAAATTAGTAGAGTGCAATCAATGCCATTTCTGCCAGAACCATACAAGATGCTCAATTGGAAAGAGGTAGCAGTAAATTTTGATCAGTACGTATTCGATCATAATGTGAAAGGCGAATACTTGCCTTTCATCTGGCTCGATAATGGCAAGCGGAATTTTCCTCAACAAACATTTGGTATATACACTGCAATTGGTGATGTGAGGCAGGGTGCTAATGCAAATGGAGGCGAATTCCATGAGGCTATTGGAGGCCTTGGTGCACTCTTGAGTGCAGGGTTAGTAGGAATAGATAAAACTAACCAGCAAGGGTTTAACTATGTTAAAATGGCCCAAAACTATTTTAACTCTGAGAATGAGTGGAATATCTTCATGAATAATACTACCTCATCTGTTGGGAGTTTAGGCGGAGGGTATTCACGCGATTGGTGGTACGATGTTTTCCCAAATATGCTTTTCTATGCTATTGCCGATCTTTTTCCTGAGGTAGATCGCTCTGATAGTCTTATGCAAATTGTAGCTGATCAGTTTTATAAGGCCGACTCAGTTTTAAGCGGAAATTATCATTATTCTGCCTTCAACTATTCAACAATGGAAGGGATCCAGAGCCATATTCCTTTTCAGGAAGATGCAGCTGCTGGTCATGCTTGGGTGCTTTTGGCCGCTCATCAAAAATTTGGCGATCAAAAGTATTTGCAGGGAGCAAAATCGGCAGTTGAGGCTCTACTCTCTCAAAAGGAGAGTAGGTTTTACGAGGTGCTTATGCCCTTTGGGGCATTAACTGCCGCGAGGCTAAATGCTCAATATGGAACAAGTTACAATTTTCATCCTATCCTCGACTGGACTTTCGATGGCTGTCAAGCCTCCGATGGACGCTATGGCTGGGGTATAATAAACGAGCGTTGGGGTAACTTTGATGTGCATGGCATTCAGGGTAGCTGGGATCATGATGGGGGCTACGCATTCCTCATGAATACATTTGACATGGCTTGGCCATTGGTTCCAATGGTTAGGTATGCACCTGAATATGCCGAAACCATTGGGAAATGGATACTTAATGCCGCAAATGCTGCACGGTTATTCTATCCCAACGAAATACCAGATGGGAACCAATCTCTTCCTGAGAAGAAGAATTTAACTCGAAATGTTATTGCATATGAAGGGCTTAAGAAAATCGATAGGTACCAGAATCCCTTGCTTGTTGATGCTTCACCAGTTGCCCTAGGGGATGGACCGCTCTGGGTCGAAGGAAATCCTGATGTATCTCAGTTTAGTGTGTACGGATCAGCACATGTTGGCATTTTTGGGGCAATTATCAACAAAACTAATGTGGATGGTATTTTAAAACTCGACTGCCTAGCAACCGATTTTCATAATGACGATGCATATCCTACATATCTAATTTTCAACCCGTATGAGGAGGAAATGGTAATCGATTATTTCTACCAAGGAACACCGGTTTACTTTTTCGATATTATCTCTCATAGCATTTTGGCTAAAAATGTCTCAGGAAAAACGGCTCTTAGTATTCCAGCAAGGAGTGCTAGGCTTATTGTTGAAATTCCTGAAGGTAAAAAGCTCGAAAAACAAAACGGTGTGTATATGGCAGGCGATGTAATTGTATCATACAAGTAGTTTTAATTATCAGTTTTTGCAACGAAATAGTTTTTGTAAACAAGTTATTGTTACCAAAAAATATCTAAATAAATGGAAGCTATAAAAAGATACAAATTTTGGGTTTTAGCAGTAATTCTTTCTATCCCATTACTTGGGAATGGTCAAACCCACCCTGAAAAAGTAGTAGGTACTGTAATGGATGAAAAGGGCGTTGGTTTGCCTGGAGTAACAATTATTATTGAAGGAACCACTACAGGCACATCAAGCGATTTAGACGGTAATTACGAAATAAGTATCCCTAGTGATATTGAAAACCCAGTTCTTGTGTACAGCTCTATTGGTTTCGAAACCCAAACTAGAGCAGTTGGTCAGGACACAAAAATCGATATGGTGCTTTTAGAGGAGTCTCAACTTTTAGATGAGGTCGTTGTGGTGGGGTATGGGATCCAACGTAAAGTGGATTTAACGGGTTCCGTTTCAAGTGTTGATGCAGAACAGATTAGAGCAGTTCCAGTGGCAGGTATCGATCAAGCTTTGCAGGGACGCGCTTCGGGCGTAAATATTACGCACAAAACGGGTATGCCTGGTGAGGGTGTTAATGTGCGGATCAGGGGCGTTGGGTCAATTAATAGTAGCAACGATCCTCTTTATATTGTTGATGGTGTTCCCACTGTTGATGCGCTGAGCGTATTATCGCCTAACGATATTGAATCTGTAAGCATCCTTAAGGATGCTGCATCCGCTGCTATTTATGGTGCAAGAGCCAATAATGGGGTAATACTAATAACTACCCGTAAGGGGACGAAGGGAAAATCACGAATTGAAATTAGTTCCCAAATGGGTTTTCAGGAGCACGGGCCACTAACTCCAATGGCTAGTCGCGATCAATACATCGAGATGTATAACGAAGCGGCTAACAATGATAATGCATTTGTTGATAATCCTATTTTGCTAAGAGGTTTAATTAGTGGCGAGCTAGCAGCCTCGCTACCCGATGTCGATCATCTCGAGGCAATTTTCCGCAGAGGATTTATTCAGAATCAAACTATTTCTGTTAGTGGGGGTAGCGATGAGCTAACTTACCTTGTTTCAGCAAACCTTTTTGAGCAGGAGGGAATCATTCTTGGATCGCATTACGAGAGGTATTCGGGTCGAATGAGCTTGAGCAGTAAGGTTAACGACTACATAAAGCTTGGTTCAAACATAAATATCTCACAAAGCGATAACGATATTATTGGTAGCAGTGGCGATGGATATGGCGGAAATGGAGGTAGCGTGGTGCGTTACGCTTTATTCCGTACTCCTCCAATTCCAATTAAAGATGACAATGGCGATTTTGTTGATCAACCCGAATATCAACAGTTCTTTGGCGATGGTTACAACCCGGTTGGATTGGCAACAAAGATGAATAATAATACTCAGCAAAATAGGCTGTTTGGTGATGTGAATGCCCATATTCAGCTGTTGCCCGATTTGTATTTTTCTACTACTCTCGGAATGGATAGAACCGATTTTAATCAGCGAAGATTTAATGAGAATTGGGGTACAAATCTGAGGATTAACAACCCAAACTCTTTGCAAATATCAAATGGTTACTTCCAATCGCTAACTGCCAGTAATGTTTTTTCATACAATAATGTTTTTGCCGATAAGCATAGCTTTTCGGCAATGGTTGGTACAGAGGCTATTCGAAATAATGGTTACACCGATGCTACTACCGAAAGGGATTTTCCCGATCAAGCCGATTATTTGGTCTTTCTGGGGAATGGGCTTGGAAGTGTGGTGGTCTCGGAAAGCAAGTGGGCAAATTCTCTTCTATCGATTTTTGGTAGGGTGAATTACATCTACGATAGGAAGTACTTAATCTCCGTTACTTTAAGGCGAGATGGTTCATCCCGTTTCAGTCCCGAAAACCGTTGGGGTACATTTTACAGCGTTTCGGGTGCTTGGCGTATCGATCAGGAAAGTTTTATGGAGGATAACGACTTCTTTAATATGCTAAAGCTTAGGGTGGGTTTTGGTGCAATTGGAAATCAGGAAGTGGGGAACTATGCTTATTCCGACCAGATTGCACCAAATTTTAATTATCCGTTCGGTGAGCTAATGTCAACCGGTTACGCAATATCAGTTCTGGGTAATCGTGATTTACAATGGGAAACAAGTACCCAGGTTGACGTAGGGCTTGATATCTCAATAATGGAAAATAGATTTTCTGTAATACTTGATTATTACCGCAAGATTACTGCCGATATGCTAGTACGAGAACCAATTCCTCCTTCTGCCGGTTATGCTAGTCCTGCCTGGGTTAATAATGGTGAGATACTTAATACTGGACTTGAAATAGAATTAAACTACCGAAATAAATTTGGAGATGTTGGATTAGATTTAAGCGGCAACCTCGCGTATTTGCATAATGAAGTGCTAAGCCTTAGCGGCCCAATTCTTGGCGGACGAATAGATAATGGGGTTTATGCCACCCGAACTGAAGTCGGATATCCAATCGGTTCGTTTTTCCTATACGAGATGGATGGGATTTTTCAAAACGATCTTGGCATTATTACAAGTGCGCTTCAAGGAGTAAATATTCGCCCAGGCGATGTTCGTTATGCCGATAATTTTAAGGATGGGTTTATAAACGAAAACGATCGTGTGCATGTGGGAAGCGCGATACCGAAATTCTCTACGGGCTTCCAAATAGCTGTCGATTATAAAAACTTTGATGCGTCAGTCTTTTGGCAAGGCGATTTTGGCCATAAAATATATTACCAAGTGGCAACGGATATCGAGGGGTTTTATCGTCCTTTCAATGTTACTAGGCGATATTACGATGAGCACTGGACTGGCGAAGGAACTAGCAGTACACAACCACGAGCATCGTGGAGCGGAAAGGCAAATAACACTCGCCCTTCAACCCGATTCCTAGAAAATGGATCATATCTCCGTCTCAAGAATTTTCAGATCGGGTACACATTACCTGGCAAATGGATAAGCAGGCTAGCAATGCAGCATGCAAGGATTTATTTCCTGGCTCACAACCTATTAACCTTTACAAAATATCCCGGACTTGATCCAGAAATGACAACTAGCGATAACTCCAAGGCAGAAGGCGATACCGCTGCAGGAATAGATTGGGGAACCTACCCATTAGCACGATCTTATAATATTGGCATACAGGTTAATTTTTAAAACATTTAGAATTATTGTAAACCAATTAAAGCTAAATAACCATGTTTAAATCATTCCGAATACTATTAATTGGCCTTGTTGTAATGATGGGTTGCACCGATTTCCTTGACGAAGATATGGAGGGAATATACACCAGTACTACCTTTTATCAAACCGATGAGCATGCCATGCTGGCACTAACCGCAGCGTATCAGCCAATGAGCTTTACTAGCATTAAAAACCCTTTGTGGGTTTTTGGTGATGTGGCTTCTGATGATGCCATAAAGGGCGGAATACCAGGCGATCAAAGTGAAATTGAGTTTATTGAGCAGTTTACATATACTCGCGACAATGGATTTCTACTAAGTATTTGGCAGCGTTACTACGAGGGAATATCTAGAGCGAACGATGTAATTCATCGCTTAGGCCCTAATGTAAGCGATGAAGTTAAGGAATCTGTTGTTGCCGAAGCTAAGTTTTTAAGGGCATACTATTATTTCCATCTGGTCAATATTTTTGGCGAAATACCGCTCAAGATCAAACCAGCATATACCGCCGATGATTTGCATGTACCCACATCATCTGTTGCTAAAGTTTACGAAAGAATCCAAACGGATCTACTTGATGCTTTAAATGTTTTGCCCGCCACTTCCTTACAGGTTGGGCGAGCAACTCAAGGTGCAGCTCTAGGTTTGCTTGCAAAGGTTTACCTTTTTCAAGAGCAATATCAGCTTTGCCTCGATGTAATAGAAGATATTGAACTGCTTAGCTTATATTCTCTTGTGCCCGTCTATAATCAAAGCTTTAGGTTTGACACACAAAATAACGCTGAGTCGTTGTTTGAGATACAGCACTTAAGCGGACAGGATCCCTTTGTGGGAAATTCGCTCAACCAATGGTTTGCTCCTCAGGCTGAGAACGGCTATTTCTTTAATGTTCCCACCGAGGATTTTGTGAATGCTTTTGAAAAAACAGTTGAGGGAGTTTCCGATCCACGACTCAATTATACCCTCGGAAGGGAAGGAACTACCTGGATAAATGGTGAGCCTTTCAACCCTTCATGGTCACCCACGGGGTTTATCCAAAAAAAACACCTTCAACCGTTGTCTGAAATTTCTGCTGGCACTAAGGGTAACGGTGATCTTAACTACGTGTTTATGAGATACGCAGAGATTCTTCTTATAAAAGCCGAAGCGCTAAACGAATTGAATCAAAGCCCCTTGGCACTTGGCCCACTTAACGAGGTACGGAAAAGAGCAAGGGAGTGTTACCTCTTCGATGAATCGCTTGATGGTTTTGGCACGATTCCAACCGATCTGCTTCCTGATGTTACCAACACAAATCAAGATCACCTACGCGAAATTATTCGTAACGAGCGGAGAGTGGAATTAGGATTTGAATTTCATCGGTTTTACGACCTAATGCGCTACGGGAAATCATATGCCGAAGGCAAACTTGCTAACACCAACTTTATTTATGATGAGCATCGGTTTTTCCCAGTACCTCAGAATGAGGCAGACATTAATAATCAAATAAATTAATTTTTTGCTAGTTTCTTATTTACTAACCTAAATTTCAATCCAATGAAAAAGTTAAAATGGTTACACGTACTAATGATTGCTCTTCTTGCAGGTGGTTTAATCTCATTTAACTCCTGTAAAGATGAAGAGGAAGATCCAGTTGACAAGACTGAACTTGCTGCCAAAATTGTAACAGCTGAAGAACTAATTGCAAGCACCGCCGAAGGAACTGCTGAAGGTCAATATATGCCAGGCTCTCAGGCTGCACTTCAAACTGTAATTGATGCTGCTAAGGTCGTTAACCTTAACCCAGCAGCAACTCAAACCGAAGTTGACAACACGGTAATCGCCATAGATGCGGCTATTACCTTGTACAATTCAAAGATTGTTGAAGCTATCGCTCCCGAGGCACTTGTGGGGCATTGGACCTTCGATGATGGTGCTGGAACAACTCTTACCGATTATTCTGGCAATAAGTTCCACGGAACGCTGATAAGTGGTGCCGATACTTGGGAGGGTGGATTACCCGTATGGGCAAAAGACCGATATGGAAATGATGGTAAAGCACTTTCATTCGATAAGGGAGCATATGTAAAAATTCCAAACAACCCAGCATTTAGCCCGAAAACTATTTCAATAGCAGTTTGGGTGAATGCTGCAGAAATCCTTGAGAACAATCGTTTTATTGGGCTACACTCATGGGAAGGATACAAATTTCAGCTTCAGTCTGTGAATAAATCATTCTTTTCTGTTGCAACTACCGATGGTATTTGGGACAGAGATAGTGATCCTGAACTAGAAATTAATACATGGTATCACCTTACAGTTACTTTGGGTGATGGAAAAATGACTTTCTACGCAAATGGAACAGAGACTCAGGTATGGGATGACACTCCAGGAACTCTTGTTGCTTCTACTAATGATTTAGTATTTGGTAGAGACGCTGATGTTTATGCAGCTGATGATTCAAACTACGATGTTGATAAAATTATTCCTCTTGCTTGGGGTGGCTATTTTCATGGTATGATGGATGAGGTTAGAATTTATAGTACCGTTCTAACTGCTGCTCAAGTACAGTCGATTTATAACTTAGAGAAACCAGAATAATTAGGTTTTGTAAATAGAGCGCTGATGTAAGAAGGCTCAGGTTATTCATTGAACTTTGGTGATGCCTGGGCCTTTTTTCTAATACAAATAATTTCATTTAAATGGTGTACATTGAATAACCTGTAAAGACTTGTATGATGATATTCAAATCATTATTTATTATGCGTAACCGGTTTTTTTATTCAATCATTCTAATTTTCCTCCTTACAAGTTCATGCACCGATAATAGATCCATTTGGTGGAAAGAAACGGTTTTCTACCAAATCTATATGCCCTCATTTCAAGATAGTAATGGTGATGGATACAGCGATTTTGTTGGAATTACATCCAGGCTCGATTATTTAGACTCGTTGGGGGTTAAGGGAATCTGGCTAACGCCCTTCTTTTCATCTCCTAAAGTGGACAATGGCTACGATATAGCAAACTACTATCAAGTTGATTCAATATATGGAACTTTAGACGATTTTAAAGTATTTATTAATGTTGCACATAGTAAGGGTTTTAAGGTGATTATTGATATGGTTGTAAACCACTCGTCAACTGAATGTGAATGGTTTCAAGAATCTCGAAAATCGAAAGATAACCCTTATCGTAACTACTACATATGGCGTGATGAACCCAATAATTGGGAATCATTTTTTGGGGGCTCTGCTTGGGAGTTCGATACCATTACAAATCAATATTACTACCATCAGTTCGACACAACAATGGCCGATTTAAATTGGTCGAATCCACAGCTAATGAACGAGATTCAAAACGTACTCCGTTTTTGGCTCGATTTAGGCGTTGATGGTTTTAGGCTCGATGTAATAAACTTTCTTACTACAGATGGTGTAACTTTTGATAATCCAGTTGTCGATAATAAACAGGAGCATATTTATGATATTAATCAGCCTGGTTTAAAGGATGCCATGAGGCTAATTAAATCAACAATTAAAGAGTACGACAATCGGTTTGTTGTTGGCGAAATTGGTAGCGATAAATTAAAAGTTCTTAGCCAATATCAGTCTCCAGAATTAATGGATGTAGTTTTCAATTTTAATTTTGGAAGTATCCCAGAGTTCTCTGTTCAACGAATTTTTGAAGAGCTGCAAAACATGGAGGATAGTCTGAGCGAATATCCTACACTATTTTTTGGTAGTCACGATATGCCTCGACTTATTAATCGATTGGCCAAAGGAGATACATCACTTGCGAAAGCGCTTGCAGCGCTAATTATTACTGCAAAGGGAGTCCCATTTATTTACTATGGTGAGGAGATTGGAATGCAGAATATTGAAGCAAACGCGTTCAATGAAATTGTTGATATCCAAGCGAAAACACAGTATAACATAGCATTAAATAAGGGGCTTTCATCTGTCGATGCTCTTGCAGAGGCGAATAAACATAACAGAGATCGATCGCGAAGTCCAATGCAGTGGAATGGAACACACAATGCTGGTTTTTCCTCGGATAAACCGTGGATTCGGATAAACGATAACTATGTAGAGAATAATGTTGAAGCATTAAAAGATGTCGAAGAATCCATATTTAACACCTATAAAAACTTAATTGCCCTGAGAAATAAAGAGAAAACTCTTCAGTATGGTCAATACGAAACACTAAAACTTATTGACAATAGAATTCATTTTACACGATTTTATCAGGGTGATAGAATAACTATTATTATAAACTTTTGTAATCCAATAGAGATTGACCTTCCAAAATCTGCTGAAATTTTAATGGGTGAAAGTTTTATTCAAAAAAACGAATTTTTAATATTTAAGCACTAACGTATCTCTCCCTATTCTCTTTATTTTATGCCCAACCTTTAAATTGATTGGTATAAAATTTCAATAAACTTTTGAGTAGGTTATTTAGTATTCACTGTTGTCCGATAAAAAGATATAAGAGCTATGATGGCAAAATGCCATCATAGCTCTTATTTGTAGTTTTGTTTTAGCACAAACTATAACTATAATGGATAAAAGTACACACTTTTTTGGGCAATCGGTTTTCGGACAGCTGATTTCATTAATTCACCCTAAAATTATCTCAGAATCAAGTAAAACGTATAATTCTGATCGATATGTCAAGAAATTTACAACAAAAGACCACCTAATCAGCATGCTGTTCTGTGCCTTTGCCAAATGTACTTCATTACAAGAAGTTTCTGGCGCAGTGCTTGGTTTATCGGGTAAAACAACACATTTCCAGCTTAACCACATCCCCAAAAGGAGTACCCTGATCGATTGGATTGATTATAAAGGCTGGCGAACACCGGTCTTTTTTTGTTGATTATTCTCTGATAAGCTAAGGCTATCTTATTGAAACAACATTCGGCTTATCAACTGCAGGTTTGCCAACCATCGGTTTGGCTGCACCTGCCTGCTAAAGTTGAAGCACAAATTAGGAGGTTAATGTTTTTTTAGTGTATGGGTTGGGTTTTAATTTGGCACTGTCTAATCCAAACGGGAATTATTGTCACTTATAGCTTAACCATTTCCCTTTTGCGCTTTGTAAACCTTGCTATTTCCTTATAGCCAAGAGCCTTTATTCCAGCAATGGCCTCATCAAAAAACTGACCGACGTTTTGTTCAACATGAGCATCTGAACCTAGAGTTACAGGTACTTTGTAATAAG